>Ga0157364_1000832_pt1 | contig 23712 bp, 13 predicted proteins | sample AttsexASBM2_FD_111476 | JGI IMG/M metagenome (GOLD analysis project Ga0157364, IMG submission 111476) | Fungus gardens microbial communities from leaf cutter ant in Ribeirão Preto, State of São Paulo, Brazil - Atta sexdens ASBM2 | ecosystem: Host-associated > Fungi > Mycelium > Unclassified ...
AATATATATATATATATTTATTTATATACTGTGTATGTATATATATCTCTTATCCCTTTCTTCTCTTCTCCTTCAGGCCCCCATGTCTCTCCCACACAGATTTTTATTTAAAAAAAAAAAAAAAAAAGAAAAAGAAACACTCGCATCTTTCCCCGCGTGTGTGCACGCACGCATTCGCCTCTTAAAACTCGCTAAAGAAAACGCATCTCCGACTACCTCCTCCCGCTTATCATTCTCGCTTTCATATTCGCCATCCCCATAGCGGTATTCGGCGTTTTAACGAAAAAGAGTCGCGAGAGAAAGAATCCTGAAATACTTAACAAAGAAAAACAAGAATAATATTAATAATAATTGAATAAAGATGATAATAATAATAATAATAATAATAATAATAATAATAATAATAATAATAATAATAATACATAGATTAATGATAAAAATAATAATAGTAAAAGATGATAATAAGAAAATTAAAATAATAATTAAGGAATAAGAAATAAAGATAGAACGCGAACGTTTACCTATGTGCTACTCGATCGTTGTGGTAATTAAGAGAAATACGGTAACTCGTACACATATACGTTGATGAAGAACACGCGCTCTAGCTCGTGCAGAAGCGCGGCTGAACGCTTCGGTCTTTGTTTCTGCGTGTGCGCTCGTACGTGCTCGTGTGCGAGAGCGAGTTGCAATGAGCTCGCGCACCAAGCGAGTCGATGTATGCGAGGAATGCAAAGTACGCGGTCGTCGTGGTTCGAAACGCGTGAATCGTGCATTACGACATAGCCGACGGAAAGAAGTTATGTGTAACAATGCGCGACCGATGTGTATGCATCGCTTCCTGATAATAATTGCAAAGGAGCCTGATCGATTTCGCACGAAATCCCGAAGGACATTGCATATGTCGCGCGAGCGCGAACGATCAGTTTATCGGACTTTCATGTATCTTTTGTATAAACGGCGATTTCCGCGCGCGCGGAACGTTACTTTTTGGAATCTTTGATCTCAAAGAGAAGCATCGCTTTCAAATTCATTATAAGACCATGAACAACGATGAGCTTTGTTAAAAAAAATAAAATACATTAAAATTTTGAAAATTGATCTAAAAGTAAATTTTTTGATAAAAGTGACATGCTGCATTTATCAGTTTCTTAATTTTTAATTTCAAATATGTTATAATGGAATCTAATACTCTTGGGTGAAAGTTAAAAAGTTTAATTGGAAATTCTCAGTGACTGTTACCAATCTTGTCTAAGTATTAAATCGATAAAACAATATACTTAAAAAGGATAAATCTCGACCCTTTTATTTGTTAAGTTTTCGGAAATTTGCTAAAACTTGTTTTTTATTTTTTAAGCGCAGTACATGTAATATTAAAAATTACTGAATGTAAAACTTTATATAAATAAAATCAAGATTGAGTTTATTTACGATAACAAAATGATTTAATACCTCGTCTAAATTTATATCTGCACATTAACTGTATAATTCTTAGTAGTTTATATAACATGAATAAAGAGTCGCCAAGAGAAGAATGGATTTTCCTAAACAATCTGCTTTTTTTTTACTGTTTCTCTAATCCATATGCTTGACGATATCGACATTCGAAGTGACAGAAAAAAGATATAGTAACATTGATAGGTTTGTTTTCTGTGACTGAACCAATGTACACTTTTGGAACTTAAAGTGAAATATGTTTGATATTTGTCGAAAGTGAGAAAGAGACTTCTAGTGCAATCTAGTGCAGAAACAGAAAACATACCACATAGTTGTGACAACGTTGATAGTATATAGCGATAACGGTAACAGCGCGATGTTGCGCGCGCAAGTGTCTCGATCAGTAATAGACAGTTCAAATAGTGATTAATAATAGCAACAGCAATGATAATGAAGATAAATCGGTATCGGACACTAATTTAATAAAAATTTTTTCGGCTATAACCGAAGTCGTTCTTTTCATGACAGTCGCATTTCACTGCGTTTCCGCGTAGCCACCGTGTCTTAACGTGTGATATAAATTTTAAAAAAATAGCATCTTATCGGGGTCATTATATCGGCAGTGTACAGCGAATCACGGAACATTCGTGATATCACGAATATCAAAAGAAACGAACACAATCTCTTCCGGGTGTCCACATTTTTCGCCCTCGAGAGTTGCGGCACGTGTCTCTGCGAGAGATAGTGATGAAGAAAGAGATGGAACGACTAGGTGGCGAATTTCCATGGCAGTGTAAAGTTTCTAATCCTTCCATTCTCGAGCAGACTCCGTTGTCCTCGTCATCGGAGATGAGAACAATGAAATTACTCGACGGCAGTGATGTCGTTGCTGGTCGATTCCTGAAACAGCCAATAAAAATGACTCTATTATAGACTCTATTCAAGACTCATTAATAATGCAGGATTAGATTGTACGTAACGAGGTATACATATTATAAATAGAACGATATTAGCATGGCGATTAGCATTTGTACGGGATTATGTCAGTAATTTGCTTATCATCTTCTACCTATACTGTATATAAATAAGTCGTAATAATAGTGTAATATATTGCAGCAACAAAGTATCTAGTTTTAATTTTTTTTTTATCTTTCAATGTATCCGGTCGATGTAACGTAACATCGATACGATAAATTATGATATATTATGATATATTAGTTATTATCCTGCGTATTGATTTGTCGAACGAGTTAGAGTAATTAAAAATGTGACAGAGTGACTAGTGCATTCGCGGAGGGCGCAGCGTAATACAAAAGGTGAAGTGGATGTATGCCGGAATGGCAGGGGGAGAAACGAGCGGCGGGATATCCTGATCTCAGCGAAGGCCGCCTAGTGCGTTTCTAGGTGGGCAAAAACTGCATAGGAAACCACGCCCTGGCAAACCGAGATCGTGTATCCTCAGGGACAATTTGCCGACAATGCGAGAGCGACAGCATCGCATCGATTGCACAAGATGCAAGTTTAAAAAATGCAAGAATTGGAAACTTGCCCTTCCTAATTTATATTCGCGCGCGTCCACGCGCTTCCTTATACAGTACAGCACGCGCTCGAAACGGAGATAACACTATGAAGCGTGTGGAGCGTGTGTGGTAACAGCACGCGATTTAGCCGGTTCGCATGCGGCGCGATAAGTGGATTGAAATGCGCGGACGCGCCGTGCCGTTGCAGTTGTATGCACGCGTGTATGTGAAACAGCGTGTACATGTGTACGAAGACGTAAAACAGACGGCCCGAGTGACCCGCTGGCTACCTATATCCTGTCTACTTGAGGCCGACCACCTTCCCACCATCAACCTACCTGTCTACGCCTGTGTGCGCTCGCTAGGTGGATAGGCGCGCTTTATCGCTAATCGATATATCTTCCGGCTGATAGACTACAGCGAGTATAATATGCGCGCTCGCGCGCGTCCGACGGCCTTCGTGACGATTTCGCCGAGGTCATTTTATTCGCTCGAAATCCTTCTTTTATTCTGTGCTTCGTTACGGAGGAGTGAAAGATAATTCGAGGAATGGAAAGGTAAAGTCGAGAACTATCGTTATTGCATTGCAGACGTGTCGCGGCAGTCGTTATAGGAATCGTGTAGCGGTACGGTAAGGTATCAATATGGGACAAATTATAAGGAATAATTTCAATCAATAATCTGTATCAATCCATGTGCAGTTTACGTAGGTTTTCGTAGAAAATTAAGTTTTTTAATTGGAGAATATATGTATCAAAGGATATTGAATTAAAATGATAAAAGTAAAGAAATTTTATCTTCTTCTCCCTCGAAAAGTTTGAAAAAACTCATTTTATTGAAATTATTTATGATTGCTTCTCAAATATTTTGTAATAAAGCAGGGAAGACGCGTTTTTTCTTAGTGTTTTTCTTGGTCTCTTGCTGAAAGTGTCTTTAAAGAATACTTCTGAGACTTCAACCGAGTCACTATCCGGCTTCGGCTCAAAAGAAGACGTTAGTCGTCTGAAGTAGACATGTTGAACTATCGTCATGGCAAGAAACGGTTATTCGAGAGCGAAGGGTTTCACTTACACTTTCCAACTGAGTTATTTCTGGGCCAAGTTCGACCGAAAATATGTCGTACAACATCAGTTTGCTCAGGAGAAAGCACTCTCGAAGAAACGGTGGCGGCGGCCGCGGCAGCGGCAACAACAGCGTTAGTGAGACCTAGGCCAAGATCAGCTAACGTGAAGAAAGAGAAAATAAGGGGAAGCACAGGTACGATCAACTCCCTCTCCCTTCTTGCCCTCATACGCGCTCGTGCACGCGTGCGAGGGAGGGTCCAAGGCGGGCAAGAGAGGGACGGAACGAATGGCCAGGCTTGGATCCGTCGGAAAAATAAAACTAGGCAGACCAGAGCAGAGTCCGTTAGACCGCCTCCTGTACTCTCTCTTTTTCCCTTTACGTTCTCTTCTTCCTGGGCGAGAGCGAGAGATAGACTATGGTCTGTACACGCATACACCCGTCCACATGTATATGCGTGTATGCGTGTGCACGTTGACGTGGGAAAGAAAGAGAGAAAAAAACTTAACCTAAGGCACGAGAGGAGTCCGTGGCTTCGGGCATGGCGCTGCTGCAGTTTGCCCCTGAACTTGGTTCTCAGACTCGCCCGACTCAATGTTGACCTACTTTCCTGGCTTTACTTCCACCCATGCTGCACCCGCCGGGTGCTATGAGCTTACTGACTGTGAGCTGTGAGTGCGCTCCGCGCACTGATTTTCTCGCATCGCGGTCTAGACTGTTCGATTGCATTTCGCTGCCCTAGATATCAGCGATGCATCGATATCTATAGATATTAGTTCCCTCGTGTGAATATTCTGTGATTGTCACACGATCCTCTATTTTCAATTCTATCCTCTAGAAAACATTTGTGGAGCATGAGCATCTCGTGAATATGAATTTTTCGAAATATGAGGATAATACATACTTCTAGTTATCCTTGATTATCGCTTTTGCAGAATTTCTCGATCGAATGGAATTAAGCTCGAGCGCGCATACACATAATTGACGCGTGTCGGTTCATAGGGGCGATATCCGTTATCTTACAGCGTTATTCTTGCATGCAGTCGTGATAAATGCGACACGGAGGTGAGACACGTCGTCTATCACAGGGCCGCCTAGACGGTCGTGTCAGACTCGTTGGATTAGACGTGGCAATGTACAAGTACCAAGATAATCGTTAGTTTATATAACAAGTCATTTCCCGCGGCCACGTGATTTTCTCGTCAAGGCGATCCGCTCATCACCATCAGCAACGCCGATGGCGCGGCGGGCACTTCTATCACCATAGACCGTCGCGTCGCGTCGCGTCGCGTCGGGTAGCGTCACGTCGTGCGCTACTATGCGCGAGTACAATTGCTCACAGGACATTATATCTCAGTTAGAATATTCACGTGGGAATGTCGTCATGATTGGCCCATTTTCATCTACAGATACATAGTTATTGACCATAAATATACGAGTGTGTCAATTATCACACCAAGGATCACTGTAATCGTCAAGGAAGTACGTCGTGATTGCTTATTTTCCAAGAGCAGCATTAGTGTTCTTGGTCATTTATAATAAGATGTCACCAATAATTTTCTAAAGATATTAGTTATTCTTCCTCTCGAATATCATAAAGATTATAAATATTAATAACATAAATATTAAACAACATAATTAAATTTATGCATAAGAAACATGATAAAATTACTTTGCATTTATTTCGATATCGAATGAAATTATTCCATTTATATAATAAAAATTTATAAAACTTAATGTTTAATTAATGTTAAATATTTATTGTGATGACAAAAGTATGTGTTCTAAGAGTTGTCGACAATGTTCAGCATAAGCGTTTATAATATTAAAAATGAATATGTATTTCTAAGTAAGATTAAAGGAAGTTCATATCATATTTCACCAAAAGCTAACATAAGACAAACGTAATTACTAATTATATCAGACAAGAGAATTCTCGAGAAGAGAGTTCAAGATTTCTTAAATAAAAAAAATTAGTTTATCTAATGTCTATTTATAGATATTTATTAATTTATATCAATAAATTAATTATTTAATCTTTATAGTATTGTATATCTCGTATTCTAAAAATCTTACTGTTACCGATTTCTTATAATAATAGATTGGAACATTATTAACCAACACATAGGTCAATTAAAGAGGCATAAAGATCAGCGATGCTTCGCCATTTGTCTTGGAGGGTATAAAGCCGATTTCGCGGACTTTGTCTTCGTAGGTGTTGTGAGAGACCGATGCATTCCATAGAACGCCGGTAATGGAACGCTAAAGAAGCTGCTGCTCGAGACCTGTGTGCCACGAGAACGAGTTAAAGAGAGAGAAAGAGAAAAAGAGAGATGGTGGAGAAAGAGACAGGAGCAAAGAGAATAAAAGAGAGAGAGAGAGAGAGAGAGAGAGAGAGAAACGAAGATAAAGGTGCGCGAGGGTGTGAAGGAAAGAACAGGACGAGAAGAAGAAAGAGACAGATAGACATGGAGAGAAAGAGTCGAGGCAAAGGTGGTCTTACCGCCGTAAATGCCACTGGTTGGCATTATGCTGCTTGCTTGGTCAGACCTTCGATGCATCGAACACATCCTAAGATGCCGCCCGATGATGAGTGCCTAGTATAATCGTGATATCGTTCTTTCATGCGCGACTATCGGATGCTTGGAGGGAATTTCGTGTTGCACGGAGCTACAATGACGGCCCTGGCCCATTTACTCTTAGGCTCAAGTCGTTAACTAGAAGTCGCTTCATGATGCAGACGATATTGGCCTTTCGGAAATTTTTTTGCGCCCGCTCAGCGCTCGCTCACTCGCGGATGGTTAAGTACGACGCGTGAGTTGAGCTCGTGCGCTCGCTCGAGAAAGGTCGGCGGTTATCGAACGAGAAGATTCCTTTATCGCGTGAATAGCACACTTGGAGTCGAACGTGGATGGCGCGTGATGTCGCGAATATATATCGAGATCGACAATACAAACGATGATGCAACAGGATCGAAGATAAATCCGACATCGTTGTATCGTACTATAGCAACACAATTTTCCTCCATCTCCGTCACGGATCGTCGATCTTTTCTAGATGGAGAATGTTACAATCGACTCAATGGCGAATACGATAGCGCAAGGTTGAGCATTATGCGCGACGTAAGTATGAAGTGATCATTATGAGTGAGAAGGAAACACAAGATTTCCGAGAGTCGATTAAACGCAGTGAACTGCGAAGAAAACCGGCGAGAATCCGAAGAATGTTGAATTAAGAACCTCTGCCCCGGTTCGGTTTGGTTCGGTTCAGTGTGGCTCTGGCTCATCGAGCGTAATCTTAGCTAGGACAGCGCCTGATCGCGTGTTATTCTAGCTAACTATATGACTATAAACGGCTACGCAGCAATACCCCCGGCATATATCCCATAGGAGTAGACAAGTCCGAGCAGTAGATACCTCGTAAGGTGAACGAACCTCCGAATCTCCTGGACATGAGAAAAAAGAAAAAGAACCGTCGAAAAAAGAGGCGACCACAGCGGGAGAGGAGTAGGTAACAAGGAGAAAGAGGAAGTGAGGCAGAGATGAAGACGGAGAAAGAGGAGGAGGAGGAGGAGGAGGAAGAGAAGGAGGTGTTGGAGGAGAAGGATGATCGTGGATGCTCGCTATAGAAAGAGATAAGATGATTGGAAGGGGACGACCGACGACGAGAGCAGTCGACGTCTATGATTGTAATGCCGCGCGATCTCCAGATCTCCTCTCGCGGCGTCTCGCGCCTCACCGGCCTGATCGCCTGTCGTGTCGTAGTAACGCATTTTTATGTATTTATCTGTACTATAGCCCGAGATGTTCCGCTAAACTAATAATATTGCTCAGCACTCGCTTCAGCACGCTAAACGAGAATATCGTGACTTAACGCGCCCACCCCGACGTTAATTGCCATCGAGTCGATTTATCCTATTATCGCGGTAGTTTATGCCTCAATACTGGCCGTTGAATGCTGATCATCCAGTATACAACAGCGTTTTTCATATACGTGATAATGTTGCCGGGCAAGTCGACCACGTGTCAGACACGTGCGACGATACTTATCGGATTATTCGAAGAAAGTATTACTCCTTCGAAGAGAGAACTGCCCAGAAATTAATATATTCAAAGGAATGTGATGAAATGCCGCATATTTTTATAAATATATGTAATATACATATATAATAACTATATCCAAATATATATAAAAAACTTACAGAAGATATTCAAAATGAATAATTTTTTAAATTTAATTTTAAAGAGTTTACGTTTCTTTTTGTCACATTATCATCATAATTATCACACATTCTTCAAACATGATTGACAAAGAATTAATTGATCCGTTAAGAAAGGAAGGTATAGAGAGTGAGAAAGGTATAGAGAGCAACAGAATTGAATAAATAAAATAAGTTTTAATAAGTTTTTGCTCATCGAGGAAAGTTCATACAAATATACATGGGCCGAGCCTGCCTGTATCCGACCACGTCCACCAAATTCAAATACGATAGTGCCATTGTTATGCGTGATGTGTTGCTCACGCAGAAGTCTGCCTGCCAAAATCCGCGAGCCTGCCTGCCTGCCTGTCTGCCTGCTTGCCTGCTTGCTTGGGTTCGATAGCATTACGGCGCCTTGTTCTAAAACCACGATCGCGCGATGTGTCACGATCGCGGAACGAGGAGTACGATTCGGTACGCCTATTACTGCGGGAGGAACGACGTAAGAGGGAGGAAGAAAGACGGCGCGGCGCGGCGCGGCGGTGCGACACGGGAAGAGAAACCGCGGCGCGCGTTCGAGTAAGAGAGAAACGAAAGAATGTGCGAGTACGTGCGAGAGTAAGAGAGAGACGATTGGCATGCAGGTCGCGCGGTATGTTGTCCTAGGTCACGCGTGATCTCTCTCTCCTTCCATCTCTCCCTCTCTCCCCTGTCATTCTATCCCCATTCTTCTTTCCTCTTTTACTCTCTCATCTCGGTATTTCTATACAGCAACAGCAACAGCAGCAGCAGGAGCAGCAACGGCAGCATTTGTACATTCTATCTCCGTAGTTTCTATTTGTCTATTATTCTGGTAATAAGATCGTACGGCGAGGCAAACATTATGATGGCGAATAAACGGAAGCGGTTCGAAATTACAACCGACGACGGCGCCTACGGTATACGCCGCATTAAGTAAAGGAATGAGGTTCCTCTCTCTCTCTCTCCCTTTCTCCCCCTCTCTCTCTCTCTCTCCCTCTTTCTCTCTCTCTCTCTCTCTTTCTCTCTCTCTAGTGATGCGCACGACACTATTATATTATGCAAGTTTACGCGAGTAACATAGATTATTTCAAGTTGATACGCGTTTGAGCATTCATGTCGATATTTGATCGTATATAATAATACGAGACATAATTCTCTATTTGTCTACTACTGCCTGTCATGTGCACTTGTCGATTGATTGTTTGTACAACAATTGTATATGCCACAATTGTAAATTCCTAATTAAAGGAAAGATAAAATATATCCATTCTATATTTTCGGAAACAAAGCTGTACATCTATCTCTTAATGTGTAAATATTCGTCGAGTAATCACGGCAAATTGCCGCACTGTACACACCTCGCGCGCGAGAGCTAACGAACGGTTTGGGACGCACCCGGAAGAGGTTCATGTATGCGGGTCGCACAACCGCGCAGAAGAAAACTTTGAAGAATCTGCCCACGTCCGCTCCCGTTTGAGTCGAGATCGATCTTATTTTCCACGAAACGCTATCCGCCCAAAATTCTCGCAGGGATCGCATTGATTCGTTCGCGAACATAGGAAAAAAAAAAAATGATGGATCGTGGCATATCGCGACTTGTTTCCGCGAAATCTAGGGGATCCCTCGAAACGGTCATCGAGGAGGAAGAGGTATGGTGGCTGACCGAGCGGACTTGACTTGAGCGAACGGACGAGCGAAGGAACGATCGCTTATTCCTGACGAGGAGAGTACGATCGACAGTGTGTGCGCGTGAGCGAGACGGTGAATGCCCAAAACTCAGGTGGTGTCAATGAACTCGGCCATGTGAGGAGTCGGCCGGGGCCTCCTCCTCGGCTATACCCACTATATCGGGGTCTTGTCTTTCCCATGGGACCGAGACTAATTTCGTGACTTTGCGAAAGCGACGCGCGTACACGCCCGCGAATTGATAATGCCAAACGCGATCGATTTCTAGACCAATCTTTTCGAAATTTTTCTATTTTGTACAATTATATTCAGCGATATTCAGCGACACACGTCATCACACGTATGACTGCATGCCGATACGCAAATATTTGCAATACACGATATCGCTTCGATCGTGATTAGATATCGCACAAGCATTATTAAATAACTTGTATGCGAGATTATATCAATAATATTGAAAACTTGTTAGCAGAATATGTTTTTATTGTAAACATTTATTTAAAACTTCGTTTAGTGAAAAAAATCGCGTAAATTTATATCGTTAAATATATCAACAAATGAAAAGGAAAAATGGAAAGAGAAAAATTCTAGTAGATTTCTTGGTTACGATTCGAATCAGTCGAACTGAGAGATACACATACAGCTTGTTTTAAAATATTTTTGTATTAGATCTATATATAACAAAGAAGATACTACCGATTATAAGACAATTGCAATTAAGCTACAGCTCGTCTAATTATATGCCGGAAGATATTCGGGTCTATGTGCTGGAAGTAATGGCGAGGTGAATGGTCTAGACTGACTCCCAGAGGAGCACCTGCTTGTAACCGCGACAAGAAAACCGGGTAGAAAGGATAAAACATGTATCTACGTGAGATAGTCGCCTCGTTTAATGTCAAACCTTACGTCTGTCAAAATTAGACAACCAGTAGTATTTCTTACGGGATTCTATCGTAAAGAACTCCTATCTCATCGATCTCGATCAGATCGCGATAACCAACGGATTGCAAGCAAAGCAAAGCGTTAGGTATCGATATAGAATGATGTGACGTAATATGTTAAAGAATCAAGCGGTCACGTGAATCTCATCCTGCCCTGTTCCCCCTAGCGTTCCTTTTAACGGCTCCCTTCTCCTTTTGAATCGTTGGTTATGCGCGGGTCATCTTTGAAGAAGTCTTTCTCCCTTCTTTTGCAACCTCGACGTGATCACGGTTACGTCGGAAATGGCAAGAAGAGAAGGTAAATAGGAGTGAGAAGGATGAGACTCGCGAAGGTGGGAGAGGGTTGACCGCCGAAAGAGAACTTCGCGAGTAGTCGCGACTTGATCACGAGCTCGAGCGAATCATTACGGATTATGTAACCATGACGAACACGTGCGAGACGACTGGACAAATTGTACTGTCGTAATTAAAGCAAAATCTAATACAATCGAAACATATTGGTTGAACAATTGCAAGTAAATCGTCGTAATATGATCGTAATATGATCGTAATGATCTATCTTCGTAGCTAATATTAATAATTCTTATTAAATAAAATTCAGAACTTACCCTGTATGTAGGCAGATTCGGCATCTTCATTGACGTTCCACATTTGCGAGAAACGTCCGATGTCGTCCTTTGCGAATATGGATGCTCCATCTCAGTCTCCTTAAGTTGGAAGATGAGACTTCCTCTCGTCCTCTCACTTCTTCCATCATTGATAACATCGATTTACGAAGATGTTTCCTCCAAGTTTCGGAGGCTTTGATATCTTAATATTGTCCAGTCGGATCGAGACCCCTGGTAGCAGCCATGTCGCGACCTTGAAGTATCTCTCGAGTCTCCTTCCTACTTCCTCGATTCTTCTAGACCTTCCTTCACCTTCTCAATACTGACCGGTTGGATCGAGTCCAGCCATGTTGCACAATTTTAATTGAAAGTCAATCGAAAACCTTCAGAAAGAGATATGAATATTATAAACGGTCTCGAGAAACGCAGTTATTCGACGCACTTCAGTATAGACCAGTGGGGTCCAATCCTCCTGCTGCCATGTCGACGATAATGATCTTCAGTAATACTGAAAGCGGAAGTATGTAGTTGCTCGATCGTGGAGAAAAACGTCTTCAGTAGAGACCGGTGGGGTCCAACTGCCGAGCCATATCTTCTTACTCGGCTCCCTTGGAAAACTAGCAGAGCGTTGCAGACACTTCTGACACTTTAAGTATCGTGTTCAGGTCTCGTGAAAACGGCGACTTCTAAAATGTCCTGAATTATCGAAAAATCTTCAAAACGATCCCGTCAAATCAAGTAACGGCACGCGAATAAAACGATTGTCGATCCACAAAATGATCCACAATTCCAAGTGTGACAAATTAATCGGGACACGGTGAATAATTCGCAAGGAATATCGCGCGATCCGAAGACGACGATCGACCAAGTGGACGCTACTGGAAAAACTGAAGGGACCAGCAGCTATGTATGCGTGACTGTGCCCCACAGAGCTCTGACAGCTCCACGGCGAGTGGCCTCGCTTAAGTCTCGGCTGGCCCCCACCTGTCTGACTAGGAGCAACGGCGATTGGTCGTTGTTGCCGGCTACAGCGGCAATTGGCACTTCGACCGAGCTTTCGGAAAATTTCCCCCGATATATCGTTCGGTTCATAAGCCCAACCCCCACGTGTTTCGTACTGGGCCTCACTTGGGGAGAAAAGTGGGATCGGACAGACTAAAGGAAGGGAGAAACTCTTGAAAGAGAGGAGGTACCGCGAATGAATCTAGATGAATTTTTCAAATCAAAATTCAGTCATCAACGGTAAATGAGGATTAGGCATGAGGTTATTGGAACATTTAAAGATTTGATATGCCAACTATATATTCTGTTTGGAGAGAAACCGTTTTTTTTTTTTCGAGTTGCAAGTTAGTGGAATATATGGAATGTACAGATTAGATTTAGAATTTCTCATAAAAGAAGAAAGACGTATATTATTTAAGTAATGTATGTAATTTAAGTAATGTAAGCCATTTAATCTCTCTCAATTTTCGTAATTTAAAAAATTGGTTTATACTTGTTACTTAAATTTTGCGTTAATATAATATTATATAAAAATATTTTAAATTTTAAATACATTGCGTGCGTTGAAGCTGTTTCATTATCAAAAGCGTTGGCGGAACTGCTACATCATCCTCTAACACTATTTCTACCGTGGTATTAGGTAGTGGGATGGATTCATTGACCTTATGCGAAATCGATCGAGAAGTTATCATTTCAGAAACTAGAAAATTAACAATATTTCTATGCAATTTATATAACTACGTGCATTTTCTACATTGATGTTTCACGGAACAAGTAAAACTCGTAAAGATCTCGTAAAAATATGTTCTTACAGAATTATTAGTATTATTAGCATTATTACTAGCTGTAGACTTCTGAATTGTTATAAATAAATCCATGTTGTATTGATTCATGACAAATTGTATTTCTTGATAGAAATACTAATGTTAATCCTAAAATATTTTATGTTAAAAAAATTCTGCTCAACTGACAGATATTGTCTTATCGTACAAATTTCACTCATAAAAAAAAATCGCATGGCGAGAAAATCGTTCGCATGTATAGAATCATGTATAGAAAAAAATCACTGCAAATGCTAAAAACATATTATAATTAAGCGGATTAAGAGCGTGGCTTACAGAAGTTATATTCTTTAGGAGTCAACAATTGCAATGAATCCCCTTCTTTGTGTTGAAGGCATTGCTCGATAGAATAATTTGTCGTCATTGTTCATTCTTCAAATTTTGCCATTATATTTTAATGATATGAATTTGAATTCAATAAAATAAAAGTAATTCGTTTTAATAATTTTTTAATGGAAACAAATGTAAGAGTAGTTTTAATAATTGTGAAAATAATTGTGAAATTGTGTACCTAATTTATAAAATATCATTTAATTAAACTTGATAGGTAGAGAAATTCGATATGTCTTAATTTATAGAAGTTAGCGTAATAAGAATTGTTCTATGAGAAATTATTTTATTTTAAAAAGATAAAAATAAATTACTTCAAAAATAATTTTATTAAGTTTTATAGATCGCAAATCAAATTATTTACTTGAAAATTGCTAAAAGCAAAACAGTACTATTAACATAATAAAACGATGTAGTCAGTATTGCGATAAAATTAATAAAATAATCACAGTTGAAAAATAAATATGTATTCATTAATATTAGAAAACGTAGATATGTTTATATTTTGAAAATATAGATAGAAGATTGATCAAAAATATATTTCGATACATGTTTTTTTGAAATTTCCGCGGAAGAAAAATACGAAAGAAGAATAACATCTTATGAGCGAAAAAATCCTGTTTTTCAACACGATAATGTATGCGTACTTTTTTATGCTTAACTTCAATTTAATCTAAATATGATCGAAAGAGTTTATCCGCGATATTAGTTTAATACGTGTACTAACCGGTCCCGACGTCATTGCTTGCGCATCGCAAAATCGCTCGTTCGGGTATCCGGTACATTTGAAACGAGGGGGACAACTTTAACGGAATAAATACGCTCCACTCTCCAGCGTCTCATCCGCCGAAATTAATGTACGGTCCAGCTTATGGCCGTTTGGATACCTAGATATGCCGTACGCGTCGGTACTTGTGCAGATTGTAGTTTGTCGTTCGTCGTCGCTCGCGGCTACGACTTCGTGTTACTGGGATAAAAGGTGAATGACTCGTTGCTACTTGGTACTCATCCCACCAACAGCATCCCGCTCTACGTTTGGAGGGGTAGCACGTCCTTCTGCTATATACCCAAGCGCGATAGAGAGGAATAAAATAAGAGAGAAAGAGAGACGAAAAAAGGTAGATAGAAGAAGATCGAGAAAGGAAGAGAGAAAGAGGACGATAAGACGATCATAAATTACTTGATCATCCTCAAGGTTCGATTTGCCGGCCGCCTGCATCTCCTTGTTACACCGCGACGTCATTAAGCCCACTTTTGAGAGGAAATGTAGATCCAGCAGTGTTCATACGTATAGTTTCTTCTTCAGTTTTTTGTATTGATCGCATTTGGTCGCTCGCGCGGTCGAATACTAATTAATATATTGTATTGGGCATTAGTAAATAAAGTATAAATATATATATTTTCTTGCATCCTCAATATGTCATGAGTAAGTTTGAATGCTTCATTCGTCATATGCTTAATTAAAATTGACTTTCATCATTTCAATGAATGCGATGAATTTTCATATGAAAATTATTTAAGTCCAGTGCATACTTAATATCTATATGATTGTAAACTTCATGTTGATGTATCAAAGTATCAATAAATTATATGAACAAGATAATCATAATCTCCATATGTTGTTATCCCGTAATGTGCGTACGTTTTGTACATTATTGAGGATGTTACCAAGAATCATGTAAAATTACCTATTAATAATCCGACATGTGATCAGATATATATATATATATATATATATATACTTATATAATACATTATATTGTTCATGTATTATTTTATTAGTATAAATATCAAAATAGGAAAGCATAGGTAGTTAGATCTGTATACATATACAATTGAATAATGAATAGTGTTATCCATTGTTTGTAATCTTGATATATTATATATTTGACATTGTCGATAACGACTTTAATTAATATTTGATTTTTTGATGAAATTATTAATATTTAAATTTGCATTTGAGTATCAATGACTAATGAGACATTTTAAAAATAATGACTATCCGTTGAATTTACGACGAAGATGTCAGTAGCTAGCTCTTGCAGCAATTCAAACGCCCTTTTTTTCTACTGCGTTGTGCTTCTATATGCCAACGGCGATTGTGCAAGATACGAACCTGCCTACGTACCTATCGAGGTTTGCGCAACAGACAACTTCGAAACGTTGTCCTGATGTAGATCTTCTCTTATAAGCACGCAACATCCATGAATTCAGCGCAGTAAATTCAATTTTATGTCCCAATAAAGATTTTCCAGAGTTCACCGTTTTTAATAAAATATAAATCTGATCTTTTGCGGATAGTAACTAAATATTTGTTTTCTAAAACATTATTTCTTGCCATGCTGGCCATAGATCCTTTTTCGATGTGTTACAGATCTTTAATAGTTGTTTCGCGATAAATGATCTCAATCTTTCGGATTATCAACTTTTTCAAGATATAAAATAGACATAAATAAACAATTTTGAATCTAGATTTTTTGAAATAGATCGTGGGAACCATTAGAATTACTAAAAAGGATTATAGTGTTCAATTCTTTTTTAATGTTTGCATTGCTTTAAATTTAAAACTTTATTACAGCATATTCATAGTATACAAATATTTTGTTAGTCTTGTTTGCATATATTCTGTAAAGTGTTCTTATCTTATCTGATTAGATGTATTATATGTTTAATAATTACGATAATTTAATTCTTCAAAAAATATATGTGATACATTGCCAAATTTGCAATTAGGAAGAAATAATTAACTCGGATTAATTTAAATTAATTTATTGTTTATTTCGTCGACATCTTATTTATTTATTCTTTATCTATTTTCATTAATTAAAGAAAGATTAAAATTAATAGATCTTTTGGTAATTAATTTTAAGTCTACAAATACGGATGCTTTCAAGGTAAAGTGCGATACGTTTTCAGTGTCTGACAATTTCCTTTAGTAGAGAAAACCAGTCTTTCATAGACATAGGTCTAATCAGGAAACGCAGCACCTTATCAGTGCGCAGCACTGATCACAGGTAGAGTCATTTCAACACACCGTGGTTAGAGAAACGACGATCTTAATCGTCAGCACTGATCCTAGGTCGCCGAAGGACTCGGAAGCGCGTAGTATCATCGTCACGCTAAGCTGTACCTCGAGTTGTATCCTACCTTGATCCACTAGCGGCTAGGAAAAAGTGAAAGATACTATGAGAGGAGGATGCGAAAGAAACAGAGCAAAGAATTGAAAGAGAGGAGAAGGGGGAGGGGCGGGGGGGGGGAGGTACGACAATGCCAAGAAAGGAAAGGAGATAGAGCGAGAGGAAACGAGGAAAAGGAGATGACGTGAAGAGGGTGATGTTGGTGGAAAGGTGCGAAGGCGAGGGAGGACAGAATGAACTGAGAATAGAAGAGAAAAGTGGGGAATATATAAAGAGGGAGACATAGGAAGAGAGGTAGAGGAAAAAGAAAGAATAGAGAATGAACTAGAGTGCAAACGAGCAATTGAGACGGTGAGAGAGAAAGAGATAGAGAAGCAAAGACGCTCACTCGAGTTGTCGAGGCGATTGTGCCAATGTGCGTGGCAAAGTTTTGTGTCGGGCTCTCCCTGACCTAACCATTCCGCCTCTCCCGTCTCAAGTCGTGGCGCGGTCTGACTAGTCGACTATTTCCTAAGGACTGTCTCGTACAATAGCATAATATTTGCATCGTAAATCATGGATGTCGTCGTGGAGGTGCAAAGATTCTGGTCGAGTTCTTGGGCGAAAAGAATGATTTAGACGAGACTCCCAAAAGCGTTGTATTGTATCTCTTAAAGGCTTTCATATTGACCCTCATAAAATCTGTTTATTTTGCACACGCGCGTATTATAGGTACGTGCTTGATCGTTCGTAATCTTCGAATGAAGGCGTCGCAACATCGAGGTGGTACACTCGACGACAGTTGCGTGTTTACGTATCGCATGGCTCGCATTACCGGCGACGCGCCTTCTCATTGCTTTACTCCGCTTCATTCCCGTCTCGGTTGAAACTCCCGCGAGAGCTCGCAGCCGCTGTCAGCGCGACGCAATGCACAGCCTCTAGGTCGGGCGTTCAACCCTGTCCCGAGACGATCTCGTGTTCGCGAATGCTCAATCTTGATCGCAAATTTTATTTGCTCATAACAAACGCGATTTAATATTTTTTGTTACTAGCTATATCAATTCGTTAAATTTCAAGTAAAACCAGAAGAAATTTTAAATAATAGGCAAAATATGAAAGAAGAAAAAATTATTAATATTAAAAATTATTATATAATATCGTTTCTGCGGTATTGTATAAATAATATAATACCAAAAGACGATATTAATATTTTTTTCTTCTTTCGTACTTTACCTGTTATTAAAAATTTATTCTAGTTATACAATATATAACCATGTTTTTATAAAACATAACGATGGTATATGTATATATATATATATATATATATGTATGTGCATGCATATGCGCGTGTGTGTTGATAAAACTTTGCAGCTTCGGGACTATTTGCAATAATATATAAATAATATATAAACTGGTAGATATTGTAAATTTATGACAGTTTTTAAATATGTTCAAGAAAAATGTTAACATGATAAATGCTATATACATTTCATTTACCAAACTTAAAATCTTTCATAACGATTATTAAGTAAGATAATGGATTTAATGCTTTATAGTACACTCTTTATTCATACGAGTCCTCAGCGTCTTCTATACTAGTAATCTCTAGTTGCATAATCGTTGAGAGTAGGACAGAGAGAGTAGAGCGTAGAACAAATTACAAAAGTTTTTATCAATTAAAAAGGAATTGCAAATTTATCTTATTCAAAATCAGCAGCATTAACTAATTATCTTAAAATTCACGATATTCGATTAGTGATACTTGACAGCTGATCTATTTGGATTGATTGATAATAATGAATTCTTTTATCTTAGAAATAAAAAAAAGTCGCTTGTATGATAGACCTCCTGTCTATCCATTTGAGAACCCCGCTTCCCTTTCTCCATTCTGCCTCTACCGCTTTCTTGCAAATCGCGATTCCAGCTGGATCACTGACCCGACAATGCCCCACACACTGCTCCTCCAATACGGGCGTACGAATTATCGCAGGACCGTGTAATCCAGGGGGGGGGCCTTACCGTCATGGATGGCATGCGAGGTGTCTTACCTGGCCCAAAACAAACGGCATCTATCCAGCAACGTATATATAGAGGCAATCCACCAATTCGAAGTGCTATCTAAGCACCTTGAGCGATGGTGAATAAGTAGGTAGATGGGTAGGTAGGTAGGCAGAATAGATAGGTTGGTCGACTGCTTGCTCGTTAGGTTAGGTGCGTTGACCTTCTCGGCGTGTCCAACGTTCAACGAGAGATAGAAGAGAAATAGAAGTGTAGAAAGAAAGAGAGAGATAAAAAGCGGAAAAGAGATGTAGAGGGAAAAAGGGATGCAGAGAATGAGAGAGAGAATGATGCTTAAGACAGAGAGGAAAAAAGGTCGCCGATGGGCTGTAGAGTTCGCGATCCTTCAGTCAATTCTTAAATTACTTAGCTAGGTACAGCCGAAAACTAACAGATCATTAAACTCGGTCTTTGAACGAATTTAAATTTATTGTAAGATTAGTATGTTCAAACCATTCATTGACGGAACATGCTCGAGTTATGACCGAGATGAAATCATTAATTTTTTTAGGTATATATTCGTAAAATATCCAAGTTGATATTTTATAAACTTATAAATATTATTTGAAAAAAATCCTTTAAAGATCACATAAATGTTATCTAAATTAGTAAGAAATAAATTTTTATTTTTGTTGCAAGAATAATTTACGTTGTTAAAAATTAAAATACTCCAGTGAAAATGTTGATGCTTCTGTAGAACAAATGATTACGTTTTTCCTTCGAGATGTGATTAAGAATACAATTATTCATAGATTCTGTATCATCGTACATGAAACTTCTTCGAAAGTAATCGGCCACTAAACGAAAGTAATTCAATCGATTAGTCATAAATATAAATTTCACAAGAGAAATCGTACTTTCTAAGAATTTCTTGTTTCTAACTATAAATTGTTTACAATATTAGTTATTTAATTTTAATAATATTAATTACAAAATTATTTCCTATATATTATTTACACATAATAATACCTAATATTATTAAAAAATATAAATAGTCATATCGTTAATTATTATATTTATATTATATTTATATTTTTATATTATAATAATATCGGTTCTCGAAAAATTATAAAACTTTTATTCAAGTATATCTATTAATAAAAAAAAACATACAATTTTATATAATTTTATATTTAAAAACTATGTGTGCTCCTGTTATTGTTGAAATTACTTTCTCTTTTAAGTTTTTCAAAAAGTTACAAAAAAGACGAATTTTGCACAAATGGCTAACGCATTTTCAAAGGAAGGCTCAATAACATTCGCAAAGGAGAAACTTGCGTTATCGCACGTCATGATAAAAGAAACTTGGTACATATCCGGAGCTCGAATCATTTTTAACAGCTTTAGTGCACTCTCACGGTTCTCTCTTACTTTCCCTGTAGAAAAAAAGAAATAGAGGGAGAACTACCTTTCTCATCGGGGAAAGTGAAATCAGTCACCTGCACGTCTGCATACGTGCTCATCTTGTTCGCTACTCTTATTTGTCGCGTAAATTAGAGAGACGATCACCCAATGCTAACATTAATAATGCATTAAGCATTAATAATGCAACACGCTAATTTAGCTACGTATATATAATAGAGAAATAAAAGAGATAAAGGAAGTACATCGCGTGTATAAAACCGAGTAACATGTATCCATTGTGGGATCCTCTCTTCTTAATTTTTTGATGGAAAAAATGTTGATATTAATTATTCTCTCGTATACATTTATTTTAAATAGTCAATATGTAGAATGTTAATATGTACATGAAATGTCATACATTTAATGCACAATTTGCAAGCTTTGAGATATTTTAAAATTTTAGATCGCTTATAACCCTTCTTCTTTTAAGAAAAATTCGCAAATATTTACATTTAACAAATAGAATAGTCGAACATGCTTTCACTGTTACCTTTAGTCGCGTGGATCGCTTTCACGTTGCATGTATCAGTGCACGTACGTATCATTCTAACGCGTGATCGATACGCGACTCGAATTTCGATCAAGAAATACGCGTGCGATGTAGGATATGTAAGCGTGCATAGCATCGACAAAAGGGGATCGCAATTCGCAACAATAAAGATACTGATTATGCGAGAGTGAAAGAAACGAAAGTCTATGATGCGACCTAGGTTAAACAAAATAGAAACGATGAAGCTTGTGAAAAGTAGGTGCAATAATTGATGTGCAAAAGGTTTTGGATTATCTTTTCAAATCTGCTTTGAAAACAAAGAATTAAAACGAATTTTGAATGACAGTATGACAGAAAGATATGAAGAGAAAAGTAATTTGTCATTAAAGCACAACACTTTCCAGACGAAAATATAGATAAGTTAAAAGGTCTTATCTTATATTCAGGAATTTATTCTTTATTGCCCTTATTTGTGTACATTGATTTTTATAATTTTATAATTAAACATATGTTACTTCAAAAAGAAATAAACGGAGATATAGCAATCACCAATTTTACGAAACTGGCACAGTGTTAAGCGAGTAGGACATTAGTAGACATAAAAATTGGGCATTACTTGGGCAATAGTAGGCATTGATGTACACAATTTTAGTCAGCGGTTTAGTCAGTGTCAAAGTATCAGTCGTGGACTGATTTATGCCAAATTAATATCAACATCGAAAAGCTACGAACGAAGGATTCTCTCTCTCTCTCTCTCTCTCTCTCTCTCTCTCTCTCTCTCTCTCTCATTCTCTCTCTCTCTCTCCCTCCCTCCCTTCTTTCTCTCTCTTTTTTTTCTCTTTCTACTTTTCCTCATTTCTCCTTTTACCTCCACAAACGATGCTGAGCAATTATTTCACACGATATACACTACCGGTTGACTTTCACGAGGCTTTCTTTTTTAGCGATCACTTGCAATGCAATTCTACAGATAACGTGCAGGAATATGCACACATTGACTATCAGAAGAGAAACGCAACATGATTATCGCGACATTTGCAATTTCCTGTGGACAAATGAAAGTTGCACGCTTATTTCTTTGTATTCTATGTTCACGATCTCACGATAAGTCATATTGGCCAACTGATTATATATATATATATATATATATATATATATATATATATATTTCTTTTTAGATTAAAATTATAATATGTATTCAAATTAAATCTTTATAACAAGAGATAACCTAGAGATTTTGTTAAATTAAAATTTATTTAAAGTTAAACAAGTAATAAATCTTTCCAACTCTTATAATTATAAAATTATAATTAACACGCCTTAACAATTTAATTGAAGATAAATTATAATATAATGTGTGTTATCATCCGTATTACATATAATATCTCGAATATCACTCGATGATCAATCAATATTAAAGTGGCTGGTTCTACACATTTATTTCCTGCTTCCTCTCTTGTCGCGAAAGACTGTCTGATTCAGTGACAAGTTCATACCTCATTCTCGAAAAGAATTGTACCGGCCGATTACACAACATTTGCTTACATTGCACGAACGTGTGTGGGTGGTAGTATTCGTAAAATACTTCCTTATTCTTAAAACCAACCGGCTTCTATTTTACGAGTAACGCGACGATCAGCGATGTCGTTGCTGCGTAAACAACGAATTCGATGTATACAGGTGCATATCGGTGCAGATCGGACTATTCCGATTCTCCGATTCACTGTGAAAATTCGCGAGAAAGAAAAGGCAGGTGGAGAGAAGGTCAATTGTTTCGTTACGGTCAAAAGACAAGCTGAACAGGGAGCATCACCTCAAGAAGGAAGAGACGGTACTCTCAGACTAAGTAACTCTCGAATCCGCGGAGTCACGAAATGATATTCAGCTGTACGTTTCGACAGACGCAAGACGGTGAGTGTCGTTAACCTCCCGCGCAGTTCGGTCGGAAGCGGCGAAACAATTGCCCAGTCTAGAAATAGCGAACGATGTCTCAGACGCCTACTCCCTAGGGACTATATCAATGCATTCCGTAGGTTGCGAATTGGGCGTTGCCCTCCGCCTTTTCTTACTCATCGTCAGATGGACGTGTGGAATGTCACGTGGGGGCCCTTGCGTGTTAACGTAGCTTACGATTACCGAAAGCATCCTTCCTTCTACTTTGGTAAGCGGATTTTTCGTGCTGCGAGAGCAGGAAAACGGAGAAGAGAACACGGAAAAAAACACAACTGAAAACTTTACTGATTCAGCAAATCTACACTCGTAATATACAGACAGTCAATTTTCTATATTAAAAAAAATAGCAAAGTTGACAGCTGAATAACATTAGCGATTTGTTAAATCATCAAATCTTCTTAGCTGTCAATGTTGAATTCGCGTAGTAAATTATAGGTTTGCTGTACCACCCAATTAATTTTTTTTCCGTGAAGGGTATTTCAGTACAGGGCGTGATAACAATGGGGAAGTAAGGGACGAGAACGAATGGGAGGTACAACTGCGTGCTTGTATTCTTAAACTTTGAAGATCCACGTGGATGGCCCGTTTTGTCGGGTAGTGTTGCAATCTTGCAGTCAGACTTCTTTCTGTCTTTTCCGTTCTTGCCCTTCTCCTTCTTCTCGGACCACGCGCCGTTCTTTGTGGTATCGAAGACGCTTTTGTGTATTTCCCACGGAAGAAAAGACATGGCCGTAAAGAATGCTTGCACTTTAATGTTTCTTAATTAATTTCAAGTACTAATTGTGAGATGAATGTCAAAATGCCAGAATGTCAGAATCAAAATTATTAGGTTATACATGATGCAAACTTTTAATATGCTTTAATTATCAATTTAATTTTGAAAATAAAATGTTTCAAATATGTCAAATATTTAGTAATGTTATAGATTCAGCATTTGAAAAAATTCGTTTTTATTATACTAGATGATTTTTAAATATTTATTGTAATATTGTAAATCTATTCTAGATTTGAAAAATAAATATTTGCTAGAATAACAGAATTTATCAA
>Ga0157364_1000833_pt1 | contig 23706 bp, 20 predicted proteins | sample AttsexASBM2_FD_111476 | JGI IMG/M metagenome (GOLD analysis project Ga0157364, IMG submission 111476) | Fungus gardens microbial communities from leaf cutter ant in Ribeirão Preto, State of São Paulo, Brazil - Atta sexdens ASBM2 | ecosystem: Host-associated > Fungi > Mycelium > Unclassified ...
ATTAATATAAATTAATATAAATTAATATAAATAATTAATATAAATGTTTAATATCTAAAAGTTATTAATTTTATAAGATTATTAATATTATAACATAAGCAATTATCTACACCATAAATAAATTATAAATTAATGTTGACTATACTGAACAAGAAATTACAATTATGAGAAAAAAAATTGTTTAAAACTCTAAATTAATAAATTTAGCCTATGATTATTTAATGTTAAAAAAATTAAATTAAAATGAAATAAAATAATATAATGGCATAATATACTGCATGAAATTATATTTATTATAATTTTGCATGAAAGATAGAATTGCTATAATGTATTTGATATAAAAAGCATATTCTATATCTAAAATATATAGCTATATATAAAATTTTTCTACTTACAAATCTTACATAAATCCAAAATTAAATCATAAGTCAAATTAGATTGTAATATTTTATACAAAAAATCGGAATGTGCTTAACTTCGATAAATTATAGAAATTATATTACTTTGGTTATAAGTATATGTAGGTTGGCACATTTCATAAGGAGATTCACAGAGAGATATTCATAAATCATCTATTCATATACAATAAAAAGATACTACAAACCATATCTTTTGTTGAAGTATGTATAACTGATTTTAAAAATATCACAAAAAGCCAAGACTTGTCAAAGATTTTCACATGCAAAGGTATGCAAAATAATTATTCGGAAAATTTTTGCCAAGTCTGCGCTCTTAGTCATTGTTCTATATTTAAAATCAATAATTTGTATGCCTAGGGATGGGATAACGCAGTACTAAAACACTATCAGCTGATATGATAGGCAATATGTTGTCACAGTGATGATTCACTAAATGGCTTACACTATCAAATACGCGATCTTTTGTGCGAACCTGTAAAATAAAATTGTGATACTTTATGACCATTATTTATTAAAATTCAAATACAAAAAAATATTTAGACATGTAGATTTATAATCGGTAAATGTTTTAGAAATTTCCGATCACACATATACGCTTCAATTTTTGCATTAATAATATTGTTATATGAATTTCGTTTCATACTTACGACGCCTTCAGGATCAATTAGTAACAAATGTTTTGGGATATTATTATTCATTCCAGTCAGAACATACTGGCCAGGAGAACCTTGTGACTCCCGAACCAAAAAGTCGCCATCCTTAAAAATAAAATAGCAAAAATAAATATATATTAGATGATAAGAGATCTTTATATATTTTTTTTATTGACATATATTTACTCTAGTAAGCATAGATTCTGCTTCAGATCGGCTAACACATCCATGAAACCAAATTTCTTGTTTTAATTGCTGTTTCTGTGATCGAGGGCTTAATTTATTCATATCCGATATTGCAGAACTGAACGGCTCTGTGATTATAAATAAAAAACTCAATATGAGCACAATAAATTATAAATAATTATAAATAAGTAAAAATTCTTAAAAATTTTGATATTACACTAAGTCTCTTTATATGAAAATATACTTGAGATTGCAATGTAATCGTATAATATAAATAAATATGAAGATTACAGCAATTAAAGATCATTATTTTAAAACAGTTATAAATTTTGAATCTTTGTTAAGAGATTTACGATAAAATAATAATTCTCTTACGCATATCAAAAACATCAAAAAGTGATGCTGGATCACGATGATTGTCTCTGTTTGCAGCTATGACACTGTCATTCACATAATTATGCTCAGACATTATATTTAAATTCGTTGATGGGGATATAGTGCTATCTGAGTTTAAATCAATTAGATTCCCAGTTTCTGTCGAGAAAGATGAAACGGAGAAATAAATATAAAAACAAATTTATACATAAAAATTAGAATTCAATCTACGAGTAATAACATTTTAAAAGATATTACCTGCCAACTGCTGATGTCTGTCTGCAGCAGATAGGAATGAATCAACTGCAATATTTTGTATGTGAGTACGTGATGCATTATTTTGATGATGTTTTAGATTAGGCAGTGTAGATGCTGTATTAGGCAAAGGAGGTACTGGGGGTGGACCAATATCAGGAGGTACTTTCCCTGGTAGATCATTGTAATAATCCCTGTCTACTTCCCTAACACCGTTTAGTATAGGGCTAACAAATAAATACACAAAATTATAAACAAAGACTGTTAAAACTTTAGATTTATAAACGCATTTATTTTTATAACTTACTGCAGAGAACTTGGTTTTGTAAGAAATTCTTTAAACCTGAGTTCGAATGCTTGTCCGATAGTGGATATAACATCCTGTGCTAAACCACCTGTACATTCAAGCACATAACAAGCACGCCATTCTTGCATATTTTTAGCAACATATGCAACAAAATCTAATATTTCCTATTACATAATAAAACAGCTTTAATTTTAAAATAAAAATTATAACTAATATATATTGTGAATTTTTACTGTAAATTATGTGCAGCTTTATTTCATATATGTACAAAAATAGTGAAATAAAATGAACAAAAGATGAAATGCAATATATATCAATGTGTACGCTTTTTACCGTATCACCGCCTGAAGCAAAAGATATACGTGGCATATCATGTTTCGCAATAATGTGTCCAGTATCAATATTAGTCAAGGATAAACTGCAACTGCTAATGGTTAAAGTAACAGTAGAAGCGCTATAATCCATACAAGGTTTATTTGCTATGGCTCTTAATACCTTCTCATCAACCTAATGCAAAAAAATTTAATTATAGACATAAATATAATTATAAAATATAATTATATCTATAAATAAAAAATAATTTTCTATGAAATCTACCCTTCTCTTTTTGTCAGCAGACTTTAATCCGGCAGCTTCGCAAACTCTGTTTATGCATTCTCTAAAAGAAAGTAAAAGATTGTGTTCATCATGTACTTCAAAGTATCCTCGCAACAAGTTACTTTAAATATAATAGTTTGATAACTTACTTAGCTACGCACGAACGTGTTTCAAAATCTAAACTTTTCATAGACGTTTTTACTTCAAGACATCCAATATACTGTAATGTAAACAAAGATTAGATAAAAGAAAGTAAATAATTGAATTAATAGATTAATAAATTATCTTTTCAGTACTGGAATTAGTGATATTTTCTTATGCGTTTATATGCTGCCCTTCCCTTGCTGCTTTCATTTCTAATAATTAAGGTGTGACGCTTTACATTAGGGAAATTTCATGAAATAAATTTAAGAGCTCATCGTACTACACAGTACTAAATAAAATGTGTTAACAAATATTATTTCATTGATAATATCTGAATCCATTATTATATAATCATATTATTATATGACACACACGCGCGCGCACACACACACACACAATATATATATATATATATATATAATATGTGTGTGTGTATATATGTATGTATTAGGTAGAAATGTACACAAGTACATAAGTTACAAATTAAAAATTAAATATTTTAAAAAATTATATTTTGAATAAAACATAATAAGATATAGAAAATAATGAATAACAGAAAAAATATTTAGTTTTATTATCTAATGATAATAAAACAGCAAAACAAGAAATAAAACAAATGATAATTTTAATATTCAAAACGATGAGAATCAATCAAAGTACGAATTTCTAATCTATAGAACAAGAAGCTTAAAAGCTTCAAGCTCTGTTCTGAGAGATTCTTTTATCAACTTTATTACTAGAATACAACAGCAAAGAGAAATAATAATAAAAATTTCTTTAATCAAATGATTTGAATACTGCTCCATTTTTATATATTTTAAGAAAAATAAAATATATTATTTTTTTTTTTATAAATACAATCTAAAAATACATAAATAAGTCAATCAATGGGGCATAAGAAATCTGTAATAAAAATCATCACACAAATAGATAGAAAAATTCTCCTTAAAATCTAAATCCATTTATATATATGTATATACATTTATATATTCAAGATTTAATAAAAAATTTATATCTACACAAATAATAAAATATATAATTTATATATAAATATATATAAATATATATCTAAATTAAAATTCAATATATATATAAGTATAAAATAATATATGAATACAAAATTAAATTAAATTTGATTTCTGAACAATATTAAGCTTGTATCAGAAACATTTAAAATGCAATGTTAAACCTATTTTTTCTTTCTAATATAACATAATATTTTCGAATCATCATTTACATAAAGAACATGCATAAAGAACATGACAAAATTTTATCTTTAAGATAAATTTAATAAATTTATAAAATAAAAATTAATATCCTGTGCAATTGTAATACATATTGAATTTTTCATGAGACTTTAAATCTATTTATATATCTTGAACAAAATAGTAGATAACATACCTTCACTGTATAACTAATTCCTTCCTTACTTACTAAATGATCTGGATGCAACCATCCTCTAGCTGGTTTACTGATAAAGCTACTACCACCTGCAGCCATTGCTAAATTAACAAATGTCATTGCTTCATTACTGCTTGCTTTAAAGCAAACATGTAGCGATGTAACATTGAACTAGATATCTATTTTCTTAAAATTATTCCCAACCATTTATCAACGTTAAAAAATAAGTATATATTCAACAATTGTGGGAATTTAAAGGTCAAGATTATACAAATAGATTAACAATATGCAAGACAATAATTAGTCTTGTCAAAGCTTAACATTAACTTTCATAGTAACGCATTATAATGGATAATTTAATAATAGCTCCATATTTTTCGAAGGAATCAGGAGGAATATTGGAAGGAGGAAAGAGATATGAAGTACTTCATCAATCCCAAAATCAAGATAAGAAATTAAAAGCATGCACAAGGTGACACGCTTGAAATTTTTCGTATAAATCACGCCCTATGCCAGTAACTTTAAAAACTATCAATACCAATCAGTTTATATACCGAAAACTGACTGCATGAAGATCCACGTACCTGATAAATAATCTATCCGCTACCAAATTAATTCACTACAGATTCGACTGTTTATTAATTAATCAACACGTCGATCATTGCACGAGGAGTGTCGGGTCCGTCGCTCGGCTCCGACTCGTTACCGATGATTCTACGGATGATTCTGACGTTTATCGAGCACATAAAAGAATGGATGATTGACTTATATCAGCATAAGCATAGGCGTGAACTGGCGTACTACTACTATTACACGACAAATGCACGTATGCAGCGATTTAAATTTCGTCTCGTAATACGACGGTTTAATTGGCTGGATCCAACAGTACAGCCAATCAGTTGTAATCATTCGATGCCACCATGAAATATCAAGCTGTTCTTTTCGTCTAAACTTCTCGCACCAATCACCATTCTTTTTCTTCGCCTTTTATTTCTTCTTATATCAGGATTTCAGAAGATCAAGTATGTATCTTAAAATAATTATACATTAGTATTGTACCGCACTAATTTGTGTGTATGTATATACGTATACATACACATTTACAGAAGTTGAGCCTATAAATGGTGGAACCAATCAGAAAAGAGAAACACTATCCGCTCCACTCTTCCTTGATTCTCTTTGAATGAATAACTTCTTTCTCTATTTACTACAGTTTACTAAAACCTGGTTGGTACTGTTGGATCAACAGCAATTAGACTTTAGTAAACAGAAAAAGAATGTACATCCATTTATCTGGATATTGGATGATTTAAAAGAATACATCAAGCATCGAGCTTTTAAGCCGATTCTACATTAAAGGATCGATTCTGTAATATGTCTTGAAATGAGATGAAAATTATAAAAGTAAGCGAATTTATTAAAATACTGATTATTTCTTTGATCAACTTTTAATAAATTTGCTCGCTTTTGTAATTTTTACTTTGTTTGAAGATACAGAATCGATCCCTAGTTGCAAACCGATCGCAAGTTTGTTGCGACAGCCAATCTGAAGCTTACATTTTGAAATCAACACTTCATATTGACTGTCGCAACAAATTTGCGATCAGCTTGCAACTAATGTAGAATCGGCTTTATGGATCCGCTCTGTATAATTAAGTCTGCTAAACGCAATCAATGGATGCATTTCGTTATGCTTATAGCGCTTGTAAATATCATTTGTCCATATTTAATAGACAACAAGAATAAACTGAAGGCCTCTACACAATAAAAGAAACAGGGAACAGAGAACAGAAAATAAGAATTTCAATCTATCAGAAATCACGTTTTGGAATACACAGTTTCTGATAGGTTAAAATTCTTATTCTCTGTTTTCTGTTCCTTTTATTGTGCGGATTATTTTACTTATTATTAGTCGTATTTATAGTCAAATCTTATATTCAAGATCGTCTTAAGAAGTCACGAACCAATCAGAAGGCTGCATTAGCGTCTTCAGACATTACTTAAGACGATCTTGAAATAAGACTTGATTATGAATACTGGCCATAGTCTTATATTTAAGGCTTTCTTAAATTTATCTTTAAATACTCTACGAATTATTTCATTGGCTGCTGAACATCTAAAGATAAATTTAAGGAAGCTTTAAATACAAAGATTATGAATACAGGCAATAGTCGAGTCGCTATTTTACATCGTCACATGAAAAAAAGCAGAGTTTTCATTAGATGTCGCGTCCAGTGTGCAGTAGGCTTAAACATCAATGTCTGATATAGCAGGTGGCGCATCTATCTATTTATGAATATCAGTTAAATAATTGCACGCCGTGTCCGGCGTGCTGCTCGTTCTTTTTCGTTCATCGTTTGATAGACGCGGTAGGCACGGAGTAATCCGTTTTAATCGGCGATATAACGTAGCCGAGAGTGATTCAAAATGACGGAAACTTTACAATTAAGAGGCACGCTTCGTGGCCACAATGGATGGGTCACGCAAATTGCGACAAACCCGAAATATCCGGACATGATTTTATCTTCTTCACGTGGCAAGTATCGGTCGTTGTTAGCCTTTACCTCCTTTTATCTTATCCCTTTTTTATAGTTTTGTAATAAAATTCTGATTTTTTAACTTACATTTTAATCATTATTATACTTGCTTCATTTTTTTACTATAATTTTGTGCTACAAAACGCTACACGATTTTATTTAATTAGTAAATTTTATATATATCATGTAATATCCCATCTGTTCATACAGCAATTGGAGAATTATAGCAATTAGGATGATGCAGATTTCGATAAAAAAATTATTTTTATTAGCTGAACTTCTTGTACAATTCATTTTTCTCTTGTTATCAATATGATAAGAAAGAGAGGAAAGATAAACTTGCAAGAAGTTCAGTTAGAAGGAACAGGCTTAAAATTTCTGTATCTAACTTATTTATCCTAGTTTATCGTTCTTAAAACAGATTACAATTGAAAGACTTGTTGAAAAATTCAATTAACTCTATTTTTTGGCAAAAATAACTTTGAATGTATTTAATATACTAAATATTCTACTTCTTTTGGTAAGAAATGGATAACTCTGAGTAAAATAATTAACAGGTTTTGTAAAATATTTTGTGTAATATTCTTCAAGGTTTTTTATTAATATTGTAGTAACTTTTTAAAACTTTTGGATTTTGCATCAAGAGTATTCAATTCATCTCATGTACTCTTTTATTCATGTACTCTTTAAATTCTTGAATCAGCCTGTTATAAACCAAGGATTTGAACTCGCTAATGGATTATTCTCACACAGAGCTCCTCGTCTGTATTATCCCTTTAATGCTATTTTTATCAATATAGATTAATTTCAGCTTAACTTATCTTTTATCTTTTTCTAATAATCTTTTCCATTTCTCCCAATGTTAATTAACTTTAATCTTAGTTTAAATTTCTTTTTATCTTTTAGTTCTAATAATTAGGAAAAGATAGAAAGTAAATTGACCCAATTAAAGCTACATTGGTAGAAATAGCTAATGCTCAAAATTAGAAAAGGATAAAATAAGTTAAAAATAATCTAAGTTGGTAAAATGAATTAAGTTGCAATATTCGCAATTTTGATTGACTTAATTAGCAATTAATTTAACTGTTAGAATTACTGCAAAATTTATATAATTATTTTTTTCTCAATTTAATCTTCTCATATCTCTTAGATAACAAAAATTTACTTTTACCCATCTTCATAAAATAATACAGATTGTGGTAATTAAGTTAATTGAAGTCAAATCATCCTAAATTCGTAGAAATAACAATTGCAGCTTATGTATTATTGTTCCATTCTAGATAAGACTCTGATCGTTTGGAAATTGACGCGTGACGAAGCTAACTATGGCATCCCACAAAAACGTCTTTATGGGCACTCGCACTTCATAAGCGACGTAGTTCTTTCATCCGATGGCAATTATGCTCTGTCTGGTTCGTGGGACAAAACGTTGCGTCTTTGGGATTTGGCAGCAGGTCGTACGACTAGAAGATTTGAAGACCATACCAAGGTGTGACTTCGCTCTTCCGCGTCACGACGATACATATTTGAATTTTTTTCATAACAAAGATAAAGAAAAAATTTTCCATATTATGAGGTATATAATACGCTTCATAATATGAGTTTTTTTTATTTATTTTGATTATGATGGAAGAAGTAATTCCGCGAAAAATATGAGATGTACTGAAGCTTTTTTTTTAATATTTTTTTTTATTGAGAAATAGAAGAGGTAGGATTAAATCAATAATGCCGTAAGTATCGATATTAAAAAATTATAAAATAAATATTGCTTTATTAATTAAATTTTAACATTAACAATTTTTGTTGAATATGTATAGGATGTTTTGAGCGTCGCTTTCTCTGTGGACAATCGTCAGATTGTCTCCGGTTCACGAGATAAGACGATTAAATTATGGAATACATTAGCTGAATGCAAATATACCATTCAGGATGATGGACACACAGACTGGGTCAGCTGTGTGCGCTTCTCTCCCAACCACGCGAATCCTATCATTGTTTCTGCAGGCTGGGATCGTGTTGTCAAGGTGAGAATAAAGCTTACGTTTACAAGATTCATGATAAATGTAAATGTTTGATAAGAATGATGGATATCTTATATATTATACACATGATATATCTATGAGTGTATGCGGATATGGGACTGACATTAAATGCTATATATTTTGTTTCTAATTGTATGATAAATTCATTAGTAATTTTAGCAATTCACATCTTTTACAGGTCTGGAACTTGACGAACTGCAGATTAAAGATCAATCATAGTGGTCATACAGGATATCTGAATACTGTTACAGTATCACCTGATGGATCACTGTGCGCATCTGGTGGAAAGGTGCATATAACATATACTAGGTTTATCATTCAAAATATATTTTTATCATATGAATTATATATCATATTAATTCTATTCGCAGGATTGCAAAGCTATGCTGTGGGATCTGAATGATGGAAAACATCTTCATACTTTGGATCATAATGACATCATTACAGCTTTATGCTTCAGTCCTAATCGTTATTGGCTTTGCGCCGCGTTTGGACCATGGATCAAAATCTGGGATCTTGAGACTAAAGAGATGGTCGAAGAATTAAAACCTGAAGTCGTATCTGCAACCAGTAAATCAGAACCTCCCCTCTGCCTGTCTCTCGCGTGGTCCACTGACGGCCAGACACTATTTGCTGGGTATTCTGATAATACTATTCGTGTCTGGCAAGTTTCTGTATCTAGCAGATAAATACTTTGTAATAAAAACTTACAATTCTCAATAATATATATAAGTCTTATTATTTATATTCAATATATAATATACAATGTTTACAATGTACAGAATAAGATAACGTGTCCACTATCGTGTATAAGCTAGATTAGCTATAATTCTATTTGTCTTTACTTTCTTCCATTTTCTTAATATTTTGTTCGAATTTCTGAAATTCTTTTCCGGCAATCTTGTCTGTCTCGTCTTCTACTTGTATAACTCCGAGTACTTCAGGGATGTAGAATTGCATCATATTTTGTACACCGTTCCTCAATGTTACTACCGAGCTTGGACAATTGGTACACGAACCTTGCATTTTCAATTTCACAATACCCTCCTCGAAACCCTGTTACAATTATAAGAAATACGATGTATGACGTCGAGACAATAGGTGCATGATGAAATTCCTTAAGTTAGTTTGGAAATACTTGCCATAAATACAATATCACCACCATCTTCCTGTACTGTAGGACGTATTCGTGTATCCAATAATTCCTTTATCATCTGAACAATCTCATCATCTTCCGCATTAATTTCTACAGAAATAAAAACGATCAGCATTTTATTTTACTCTGAACATTTTGTATAAAATTATACATCATACGTGTATCCGCTGCAGGTTGGGAAGCTTCATCCATGACTGGCAATCCGCTTGCAAAAAAATCCATAATGGTAGCGAATATCTCTGGCTTCAACAATTTCCATTCTACATCCTCATCGACTTTTGTAACCGTGATGAAATCAGGTCCGAAAAATATTGCTTTCACTCCCTCGATACGAAATAACATTTTTGCAAGTGGAGAACAGTATGCATCCTTAGCGCTTGGAAAGTCTTTTGTACATCCTTCTCCCAATACTGATACTCCTGGGATAAATTTCAAACTATTTGGATTCGGTGTATCTTGCGTTTGGATAAACATGCTACGTCTTTGTTGACTATGTATCAGAGGACTGCGTTTAGGGGATAATGTACAAACTGTTCCATCGCCATGTAAGTGTCTAATGCCAACAGGGAGAACTCTGAAAATAATATGTATAAATGACTTACTGTTTTATTAACTGTGTCGAAAACAGATTTTGCAAATTTTGCTGATGAAATATCAATAGAAATATTTTATATTATATATATATATATATATATATATATATATATATATATATATATATATATAGAATACTTTTAACAAATACTATAACAGAAGTAAAATATTAGTTAGCTTTCTGTCAGCAAATTTAAGCAGAACATTGTGACAAATTAGTATTACCTACTTTAAGCTTGTATTTTACCAGCAAAGCTTATAATCTAGTAATAGAAACCGAATAAGTATCATTTTGTAATTATTTACAAAGAATTATCATCTTAAAGTTACAAAATTTTGCTTAATTCCTATAAATATATCATCTGTTAGCAGGTTTTTGCTAACAATTTGTGGATTAAATTGCAATAGTTAAATCAAATTTTTTTGACACATTAGATTGTGTTTGGATAAAGATATCTGTGTGGTACAGTATATACAAAATTGTTCATATATATGGATAAACAATGAAGTTGTAAACCTTACGTTGAATATTCTTGCGCCAATAACATTCTACTGATTGTAGGTACATTTTGCTTCGCAAGAAGTTTATTGAATGTCCTGAAAAACACATAGATGTTTACGAATCTATACAACTGTCAGTAGAAATAAACATATATAGCAGAAAAATTTATATTTATTCAACGGAAGTGAATTACTTACTGCGTATATTGCTCGTTTGTCAATGTTCTGTACAATGCTGGCCGGCTCGTATGGAACGATCTAAAAACTTTATCCATTGCTGTTTCTAAACTGTCTTTTTCTCCTGTCTTTCTCCCCCCTCAAATTATCAAAGATCTCTCTTCCTTTCATCGACGCATGTACACATGCGTCTCAGCGCATGCGTGTTTTCTCGTATTTTTTACACTCTTTTTTACACTACACTACGTACTTTTTACTCTCTTTCTCTCTCTCTCTTTCTCTTTCTCTTTCTGAAATTAAAGCATTTTTTTTGTTTTGTAAACTGAAGAGATATCGTCAATCAGATATATTGCAGTTACAAAACTTTTATATGGACTGCTCAATCTGCTAATTTTGCATGTGATAGAAAGAACCAGTAGCGCACCCAGTCGATATTGCCAATTTCATTTTACTGTATGATTCTTATACGCATTATTTTGTTCTTATTCACTGAATGTTGAACAAGGATAAGATGATGTTCAAAATGAACATACACTATACAAGTGGAATGTATTATATGAGATACGCGAATGTAAGCAGGGTGTCTCATCTAATTTGAACAATTCTCTTTACAAAGTAAAAGCCATTCTGGTAAATATAAATGTTTAGTAATACATCCAATTAAATATCACAATGAATCTTACACATAAGTATAAAATGATAAAATGTGCAGAGATTTAGTATAAATTAAACACTACTTTATTTTACAAATTTGGAACAATTTTGATTCATTTTGAATAAATTTAAATTGTAATCAATAATCTCAAAGGAGGCGTTGATCGTCTTTCTCGCTTTTGCTAAATATTAAACATATTAAATATTAAAAATATTATACCTATTTCGCTTTAAGTTCCAAAAATAACTAGAGAATCGATTCTGTATTTTGAAACGAGGTGAAAATTACAAAAGTGAGCGAATTTACTAGAATACTGATAATTTAATTGGTCAACACCTAGTAAATTTGTTCACTTTTGTAATTTTCATCTTGTTTGAAGATACAGAATCGACCCTCAGTTCTGGTATAGAAAACAGATTTTACTTATATGTGACGCAACAAGAAAGGATGAGGATAAGCCAGAATTTCAGATGAATTTTTTTTATTTTTCTAAACTTATATTATTTCGTTAAAGTTTAATGTAGTTAAAATATAAAAAATATTAGATATTCCAAATCTTTATTAACATCTTATTTATTTTCAAATGTATCAGTTGAGAAATAGATTATATCTTCTAAATAGCCGACAGTTTAAAAATAGTCCAACAAATTAAAGACAATTCAGATTTTAGTAATTATGGACAATATCTAATGTAGCCACCATATAATCTTATTATTAAATCTATTTTCTCACACTCATAATATATTTGTAAAGCATTGTACCATTTCTGAAATATAAATCATAAACAAAATAAAAAGATTATTATATACATAATTAATAATTAACTTTTAAACTCTATATAATAGATTTATAACAAATATTTAATTCTACTGTTTTTCATTCTTATTGTTTATTTTCATTTTTTGTACACATAATTAGTTCTTTTATACACATAATTAGTTCTTTTTGTAATATATTTAGAGTTTAAAAGGTAAATTATTGTATAAATATTAATTTAATACAAACAATTAACATGTTTTTTATCACTCGTTTGTCACATTTAATATTATATTATACAATTATAATTATATTGAATAAAAATAAAATCTTTGAAAAAAAAAAATTAAAGTAATAACATAAAATAATATGATATTATGTTTAATTGCTTTTCAATATTAAATAACATATCGAGGTGGGTTTATAAAATGGAGATCATTATATACTACAGAATCATCTCTACGAATACCTCCAAAAACTATTAATTCTCCCCTTCCCACTACAAGAGAATATAGAATTCTCTCATCGGGTCCCGAACGATCATTTTGTTTTAAGGGAATCCACAAAGCATTGCAGTCGTCCGAAAGAACATTAGTAATATCTAATACAAATATCGATAATGTGTTCTCAGCTTTTTTGGATACTTTCATCAGCTGTGTCTTCTTATTACGAATTTTCTCCTCCATTCTTCTTAACGATTCCAACTGACGTTGTCTATTCGAGATTGCGTTATTACGAAGAGGTTGATCGCGAAATGCGGCCATGCTTAGGGTATTATCACCATAAAACGGTATCGTTTTTGAGATATTAGATGTATGCGATGAAGGATGTGCATTTTGCGAATGTGATCTAGAGAATGCTCCATGCCGTCCATTTATATTTTCATCTTTATCTACAGATACGTTGCCTTGTCTAAAAAATTCAATTAATAATAATAGCAAAGTGGTTACAATTGTTTGTCAGTGTAACTTTTTACAATGCTATATTATAATTACATCAGACCTTTCGGGCAAAAGATTTGATTCACATAAACGTGGTGAAGTACTCCTTTGAACCTTTCTCAATGAGATACTCATATCATTTGGCTTTGTTTGACGTCTATTTTTACTAAGTACAATGATATAATTTCCCACCTATGTGCAAATAACAAAATTTTATATATATTAAGATCTAGCAATATATAAACCAATTATATTCAATGGAATAGCATTTCAGTAGAATTAAGTTAGATACCTTACAAGCCTGATGACACCAAATACGCGTTGGTGCCCATTCAGTATTGTGCATATTGATTTTCTTCCATGTCCAAGACTCACCTTCCATCGTTAATAGCCAAGCATCATTCATAGCAGCATTTGGTCCTGTACAACCTCCTGTAGATTTCGAAATTTTCACATAATTATCTAATTATGTTTAATTGTTTTGACAGTAATAAATGGAAATTTCAATGTTTCTCATATAAAAAAAAATAAACAAGATTAATACTTGTTTTAATATCGAAACAATCTTAGGAGTGAATAATAACATCAAGCACAAGTAGATATTTCTCTTACCAAGTACAAGTAAATGTTTCTCTCCAAGTTTAATTTGCGACTGGCCATAACGTGGCTGCGGCTTCAAATTTGATGTACTTTGTTTATGCCAGGTATATGAATCCAAATTTAAGCACCATACATCATTAGAACTACTTTAAAATAATACAAGCAATGTTATGCATAAAAAATATATAGTATATATTTTACTTTTATACATTCATATGTTTTACAAGAATATACCTGTAGTATCCATTACAAACTCCGCCGAAAACAACCATTAAATTCCTATGTATTGTTGCAGAATGTGCAGATGTTGGTGGTGGAGTTTCTAATGTATTTATAGCAGTCCATTTATTTGATTTTATACAGTATACATGTAATTCATTAAACAATTTCCACTGCTGGAAATATATTATCTTTAATATATTTCAATATTTTTTAAAATAATATTATAAATTATATAAAATATAAATAATGCAAGCTGTAAAAAATAAGTGTATAACAAAATGTGTTAAACAGTAAAATTATAATTTTTTTATGTACCTCCCAATACATGATTTGATTATATAAATCTAATTTAAGAATGCTTTTATAAAAGTCTAATATAAATGTGTATATATATATATATATTTATACATTGTGTGTGTGTGTGTGTGTGTGCGTGTATGTGTGTGTGTATAATCTCAACTGAAACTATCATTTTCTTATTTGAATAGTTACCTGATGTAAAGGATATGGCGACGGATGAGACCAACCTCCAAATAAAATTAAGCTGTTCCTATAATACAGCATAGTGGCACAAGCTTTAGGCGATGGATAGTTGCCCATAGTGATTGGTCTAACCCATGTCCTTGTGCCTAAATCTAACTGCCATAGATCATTGAATGTTGTCATTGTAGCTGTACAGCCACCAAAAACATACATAGAGTTATCATATATACAAGCAGAATGTGAGTGTCTTTTTCCAATAGTAGATATCCAATGCATAGATGGTAATGAATCCCATAGCAAAGATCCAAAAGCGACAGACTTTTGAAAATGTGCTTCATTATGCTCTATTACATCTAGTTAACAAAAAATATGTATTAATATGTGGAATTGATTGATGGGATTGATAGTTCATTTATAGCATATTCATATGTTTGACATAATAAGTATATAAAGAATAATGTAAAAGAAACATACTTTTAGTAGCGCGGTACCATCTTTTACAAACGAGTCTGCACTCTTGGAGATCTTTGTAAGGTGGTATCAAACTTAAGATATACTCCAACAATTCATCAGGTAGATCATTGATTTTGCATTGCATTTTGCATGGAATAACAATCACAAGCGTACCACGAAAATCGACTGTACTTTATGTAAAAATTTTGGACTTGAAATATCCTCATTTCCACATGGAGATGAAAAAGTTCATTCTTGAAAATACATTTTTTACGAAGGCATTGTTGCACGAATCTTTTTACTTGACGAGTATGTACGCATTTTTTTTACCGTACATGACAATCCTGATAATTTTACAAAACGTACAATTGTAATTCAGAATAGTTTATAAGATAAAGAATATGTAACCTAAATTGAAAAAAAAAATAGGAATATTCTCAAAAATAGCTTTTTGTTGTATTTTATTATACTGTTTTTTCGTCAACTGTCTGTCATGCCACAGATTGACCACGTTCAGTAGTGTTTATCTCAGTTATCTTACAACTGTTGAAAATTCTCTTTGCGATAGGATTATTTTCCTAATTTCCTCTAGACTTCAGATTTAAAGCGGAATTTATAATGCGATCGCAAACTCGTTCTAAAATAATAAAAGCCAATCGGAAATTATAACACCAACTATTAATGCCTCTGATTGGCTATCACGATCACTCTTTCTATGGGAGCTTCATGGCTTTGGACGACACACATCGGCACGATGTCTGACATAGTAATTTCTAACAATGGGCGCGTTCCGCGCGTTCAAGTTGACAAAGCGGCTAGCCTGCTTGCCGAGCAAATGAGCATAATTGGTTACTTATAGATCTAACCAATCATATTCAATCGGTAAGCATGCTTAGCCACTTGCTCTTGAACTTCAATGGGTGCTTTAGTAGATGCATCCAGAAGCATGACCGCTCACTCAGCGCTTAGTCAGCTCTTGTACCTATTTGATTTATATTTTTAGCTCTAATGGAATATGCCAATCAGAGCTCACTGAGCGCTCTGCACGTCTAGATGCACCAATGGCTGCGTTCGGCGGACTCAATAGTTGATCACTCGCTGTTATTGATGTATTTTTCTAAATCTAAAATTTTGATAAAATTTTGATTAGATGATCTAAAAGAATTCACTAATAACAGCGAGAGGCTTACTCAGGTTGCGATCAGATTCAGCAGAAAAAGCAGCTTTATGTTGTAAAATTCTTGAATATGATTGGTTTATACATTTAGATCTAATAAGAAACTAAGGGTAAGACCAATCATATTACAGAATTTTACAACAGTTGCAAAGCTATTTTTTTCTACTGATCGCAGCTATTGGCTGCACTTCAAAATTCACTACCAGCGCTGAAAATAGGTAGAGTATACGAAGGCGCATACAAAGCCGGTTTTGCAAATTGATTCTTGAAAATTTTTAAAAATATATACATATAATAAAATTATATCTTCACTGCATTATAGTACACATCGGATGAGATATCAGCATAAATTTTTATTTTGCCTTTTTCCCTAAAAAATCGCTCTGTACGAGCCTTCAGGAGCCTCTGTAGGAGCCTTTTCTGATTATAAATATTGCAATTAAAATGCGATTCATCCAGTATTTTAGCAGTAATTTTAGCATAAAGAAATTCGTCTTCAACTAGAGGGCTCCATAGTTTCTTTTGTCACTTTTTTGTCGACCCTTAAAATGAATTTTAAAAGGAATGAAATAAAATTTTATTTATTAGAGAAATAAATTAATTTTATAATATTATTTGTTAATAAAATATTTGTTAATAAAAATTTGTTAATAAAATTCTAATTTGTAAAGTCAGTAATTTGTTAAGTCCGTAATTTGCAATAATTTTACGGTTATAATTTTACATTTATTTACTGATAGAACATCTTTCTTATTCATAGATCTGTTTTTTGTTCCTACATTGCACTAAAATGCTCTTTCTCGCTTTCAACAAATAATAAATATATACCTATCTCATTTGAAGTTCCAAAAGTGCACACTTGTTCAGTCATGATAAGCAGATCTTATTATTATTAAAGAAAGTAAAAGAAAGTGTATACTCTCTGTCATTTAGAAATATATAACTCTGTTATTTGTAAACATATGAATATATGTATGAAACACTTTTGAAATGTGACAGAAGGGACAAAAGATAACCGTTCTCTCTTCCGAGAATCCGAAGTTTCTAATCACGTTCGCGCAAACTACGTGCCCGTGAAGAGCGGCGCTTTATGATCAGTCCGGCTTTTGAAGAAATATGGCGGATGTCGAGGTGAGCGAGTCACGTGGAATACGACAAAATTCTTGTATTACTTCAACGTCGTTGCGTTATTGTAATCGATATGTTTTGTTGTAGCTAACAAAAGCTTTGAAGGATCTGCCAAATCGAGTTCAGACCGCCAGTAAGAAGGAGCGGCGTGAGATTTTGCAAAATGTCGCCAGCGTATTGTCAAATCCCGGTAAGGAGATCGCGGGAGACACGTATTATTTTTTAATGAGAGATAAAATGACACTTACGTATGATGATGTTATAAAAATATGGGGATAGATTCGTTTTTCGACGACGTTGTTGATTCGTCGCTCTATGATTCATGCATGATTTTGACAAAACTGTCACTCATTTCTTTGGAACGATCTGGAGTAGTTTATTTACAATATGTTTTTAATTATTTTATCAAATATTTTTCTTTTTTTATCTTAGTTCCCAACTGTTTAAAATCTAGCTGAAAGATTATCATTACAAATTATATGTATGATATGTATGAGAAGTTTGAGAATTCCAATAATTATTTTGTTAAACATTATTAAAGACATTTAACATATTTTTATAGAAATTATTATGTAATACATGTAACATATTAAAAAAAAAATATTTTATATATTTTAATCAAATAATTTGCTGCAACTTTTAATGGGATTTAAAATATTTCCATTAAGTATTGTCAAAGATATCGCGATATAGAATATTTTAGAAATTAATATTTTATAACATTGAATTATAATTTTTTATAAATAATTTTTCCACTTTAGAAATTAATTTCATATATATGTTAAATCTTAATAACATGCTTTCTAATAGTATTCTTTTAATAGCATGCTCAATTAATTGTGAAATAAATAAAAATCTCTTGTTTATTTTTTAGTGAGGAATTCAGATTTATTTGAATTGTTGGACTAATTACAGCTTAAAAATATTAAATATATGAATACAAATTCTTCTTTTCTGATATTCCTGAAATGGGTTTCATTTTCTTACAAGAAAGTAACAAATAAAATATTCTGTGTATATAATTCGATTGATTCGAGGGAAAAGATATTACGATATGCAACATCTTTACCTAAAAAAATTTTTGTTGACATCACCAAATTATATCTATTATATACTAGACTACATTGGAAATTATAAATTATTTATATATGAGAACTATGAATTATTTCTTACAGGCATTAATGACAAAATTGTTAATGGAATCTGTAAGGTGGTATCACTTACTCTACATAGATATAAAGATAGTGCTTCTCAGTCCTACGTGAAAAACCTAATTGTAGAATTAATTAAAAAACAACCAGATGCTACTATCAAACATATGACAACTGTAATTTCGGAGCAAGCTACCTGGCATAAGAATGTGGTTGCAACGTAAGTCGTATTCAAGAATAAATTTTCTATCAGTTATCTACTTACAATAATATTTTTCTAAAATGATTCTTTTAGCTTGAACACTGCTCTAACTGCATATATCGCATTAAAGTGGTCAACTTTACTTATTTTTCATGGATATCATGAACATTTAATTCAAATGGATGAATCTTTAGCAAAGCTCATTGAGGCACAAGCAAATTTATCTGCTGCAGCTTTAGCGTCTGCAGATAAAAAACTTGCTAACAAGGTATATATGTTACTCGCACACGAATGGGAAGCCATTAAAGATTTAGAACCTTATGTTGAACATTTAATAAAATTGGAGCTTGGTAATGGTGTAATTATTTTAGCCAGTTTACTTACAAAATATTTAGTTGCTACAAAAAAGAATGATTTGGTGGAGCATTTGAAGGTAAGCGAAACAAGAATATATACACACATACACATAATTTTTTAATAAATTTTATATAGTGTGTTTTTTTTTTAAATTTTAGTCAAATATGATAGATGTTTTTATAAAAGTGACGATTAGTTGTAAGAAGAAACCAGATTTGTATGTAGTCGATGCAGCTGTGCCACTTCTTCGGAGATTGACTCACGAGGAATTCAAAACTCAATTACTTCCCGCTTTACAAAAAGCTATGTTGCGAAATCCAGAAATCATAATCGAATCAGTTGGGCACATTTTAAATGGATTGAGTCTTGACTTGAGTCAATATAGTCAAGAAATAAGTAAAGGATTATTTGCCAATCTACATTCTAAGGAGGATTTGGTCCGAGATGAAGCAGTTGAAGCGTGCCGTAAACTTGCTATACAGTGTTCCGATACGACGGCTGTGGAAATATTGTTATCGTCCATATTTGCAGTATTTCATGGATCGGAGGGTAAACTCACGGTTGCGACACATAAGATATCTGTTCTGCAAGGTGCTGGCAATCTCAGTTACAATGTGGCTTCGGGTAGCAGCGTACAGAAATTAGCCGAAACGGCTTGTGAGCATTTTGTTAAAGTACTCGAGACCGAAGTTCACGAGAAGACACTGATACACGCTCTTGAAATGATGGCACTGTGGTCAAAGAAATTCTCGTCTAATGTACCAAAAATTGTTGTAGATGCTTTTAAAAAGGGTATGGCGGCGAAAACGTCCACTGCTGCAGTGCGTACTGCCTATATCAAGTTATTCTTCTCGACTCCCGCCTCTTCGTACTCTGGCGTGATAGCACCGATTCTTGCACAGGCAATAACAAGAGCTACTCAGCAATGCGCACAACCAGCGGCGGTAACCGAAGGTCTGGTCGCTTCGTATTTGCTACTCAAATTCGTATTAGCTGACCAAGTGGAGAATGACAAACAGAGTGTGCTGTGGAATGCGATAGACGAGCAAATATTCTTTTCCGAAAAATTTCTGTCGACATGCAGCGACGATATTTTGTATCATCTTATGTTACTCTGTGAACGTCTTATCACTGAATTCTCCGATAAATTGAACGAGAAAGCTCTAACTGGGATTCATCGAGCGATCGTGTCTTGCTCCACTGCCCCAAATTCTGCGACAAGACAACGGTGTTCTCCGTTAGTCAAGAAAATTATGACCGGTTTGAGCACGTACGGGCCAGCGCAGGCGTTGTTAACAGAATTTAACAAATTTTTGGAAAATGTTAAAATCAAGTCAGAATCGGATAAAGAAAATAAAGAAGATACCTCAATGGGAGAGATTACTGGCAGGTGTCTCGCTGATGGATTGTTTGCCATATGCTCAGGTTCCTTCTTATTCGAAGCACATACCTATCAAATGACCAGAGATGCTCTGCTTCCATCTCATCACCCGGCGCTGCTCAAAGCTGTACCAAATTTATGGTTTAAAATTGCCAAGAATTACAAACTCGTACCAAAGGATTTCTTACGTACCTACAGCAACGAAGTAAGGAAGATGTTAATCCAGAATTATAAACCGGTGCCGAACTACGAAAATGCACTTATAAAAATCGTATCACTTGCACCGGACGCTTTTCTATCCGCTCTAGTGTCGAACGTTACGAGCAAACTTGACGATCCAGAGATCTTACGAGTTACCAAGGACGAATATTTCACGTATCTTATTCCCGAGGGAGAGCTTTACGATAAGAGCGTATTGCCTGTTAACGATGAGAACGATATTCTTAGTTCTATGAATATGAAAAGAGAAAGTAAAGTTTACTCATTCAAAGAACAGCAAGAGGAGCTTCAACTACGGCGCGAGTTGTATGAGAAACGAAAGAGAGAAGGCAAGATAAAGGAACCAAAGTTGACGCCTAAACAAGAAGAAACTATAAAGGCACAAATTGCGAAAGAGAATGGAATTCGCAAAAGATTAACCGAATTGAAAGCTAAGATAGATAACACTGTGTCTCTAGTAGCATGCTCGATACGCGGCAATCAGCAAGAGTTATCTTTGTACTTAAAGGATCTTCTACCAACTATTTTGAAGAATCTAAGTTCTCCATTGGCAGCACCCGAGATGTCGGAGCTTTATGTATCTCTTCGTCAAACAGTGACAATAGATAACAGTGCGATTCTAGGTGACCTTATTGCTCACGTTACGCTGCGACAGTTGCAACCGCAGTGCGACTTGGACCAATCTTGGGAAGAAGAAAATTTAGATGTGGCGGTTAAAAGAACGTTGAATCTTATACATGCAGTGACGATCAAGAAGAAAGAATTGTTCACGGCGCCTGCATTCTGTTACGTTTTTCCCTTTATAAGGAAGACTTTGACATCATATAAGGATGAGGGGATGATCGTACAAGGACTGCAATTGATTCAAGAACATGCTAGACAGAGAGGCAGCACCGATTTGAAAGATCTCAGGCATCCTAGACTTTTACCACGCAAGCAAATGTTCGATTTGCTTATTGAACTTATGGAGACCACCACGAGCCGAGTGCAGTCTCATGCGGTAGCGACTTTGCTAGATGTCGCACAATCTGGCAGCGGTCAACCGGGTACGGCAATCGCCACTAGCGAGGACATAGACTCGTTGATTGGCGCATTACAGAATTCGTTGTCGACCGTGAGAGACGCGGCTCTTAGAGGATTGACGGTGATACGACAAGCCTTCCCATCTCAAAAGGAGGATCAGGATCAGTTCAATAGACTCACAAGGAGAGTGTGGATCGCTCAGTTTGACGTAAACGACGAAAATAAGATCCTCGCTAATGAATTGTGGAACGCGGCTGACTTTACCGCACAAGCGGAGATCCTCTGCGAAGAACTGATCCAGGATATCGCTCATCCAGTCGAACCGGTGCAACAAGCGGCCGCACACGCGCTAGCCCAGAGCTTGGCCAATGTGCCGCATTTAACGCCAACTGTGTTAGATAATCTGTTACAATTATATCAGGAGAAACTGGCTATGATCCCACCAAAGTTGAACGATTTTGGTCGAGTAATCGAACAGCCGATCGACACGTGGGGTCCTCGGCGTGGAGTAGCGCTCGCTCTCGCTCAAATAGCGCCGCTTCTCACCGCCGACACGGTGCATCGACTTATCCAATTTTTCGTTCTAACTGGGCTCGGTGATCGAAATCAATCCGTACGCACTGAGATGCTTACAGCTGCCGTCGCAGCAGTCGACCTTCACGGCAGTGCGAACATTACGTCGCTGCTACCAGTTTTCGAAAACTTCATGGATAAGGCTCCAAAGATTGGCAGTTTCGACTCGATCAAGCAATCGGTGGTGATCCTCATGGGGTCCCTGGCAAGACATTTGGACAAGAACGACCCGCGAATCAAGCCCATTGTGATGCGCCTCATTGCGGCGCTTTCTACGCCATCGCAGCAAGTGCAGGAAGCCGTAGCCAATTGTCTGCCACATCTGACGGACGCCATTAAAGAAGACGCACCGAAAATTGTAGACAATCTAATGGATCAGTTGCTGAAATCAGACAAGTATGGAGAGCGTAAAGGTGCAGCATACGGATTGGCAGGGCTTATCAAAGGTATGGGAATTCTCGCGTTGAAGCAATTGGACATCATGAGCAAACTAACTCACGCTATCCAAGACAAAAAGAACTACAGGCATCGCGAAGGTGCATTATTTGCGTTCGAGATGCTATGTACAATGCTCGGAAGATTATTCGAGCCTTACATCGTTCATGTACTGCCACACTTGCTGTTGTGCTTCGGCGATTCGAGTCAGTATGTGAGAACCGCTACTGATGACACTGCCAGAGTAGTTATGAGCAAACTTTCTGCTCATGGCGTCAAACTCGTTTTGCCAAGTTTACTAGCGGCTCTGGAAGAAGATTCATGGAGAACAAAAACAGGTAATGAAATGCAATCATTTATTTTGTTAATAATTAAGTAAACTAATAATTAAATAAACTAAAAACATTTTTGTACTGTGAATTTTAATTTCATACGACTAGATTTCATTAGTCTTTCTTTTTCCATTTTGATACATGAGACTTTGTCAATAATGCTAGTCTTGGCTTTTGACAAAAAGAAATTCTATATGGATTTTGGCTTTCTTCTTTTATTATAATTACCATTTTTAAGGAAGAAGTTGAAACTTCTTTTCCAATTTTTATGGAA
>Ga0157364_1000834_pt1 | contig 23697 bp, 28 predicted proteins | sample AttsexASBM2_FD_111476 | JGI IMG/M metagenome (GOLD analysis project Ga0157364, IMG submission 111476) | Fungus gardens microbial communities from leaf cutter ant in Ribeirão Preto, State of São Paulo, Brazil - Atta sexdens ASBM2 | ecosystem: Host-associated > Fungi > Mycelium > Unclassified ...
ATTATTGTACGTGTAAATAATTTATTATATTATGCTTATTACATACATTTTTATGTTTATATTATATATATTTGTGTATATTATATTTACTTTCTAAATTCTTCTGAATCACTGATATGGATAATCACTGATATCAGTGCCAAGTATGTCACTGGTAATCAGTAAATTAAATATGAGATCCCTAATCTACTTAATCTTTATTGTGTGTCAACTAATCTTGTTTTAGTACTTAAATTCAATGAATACGTTATTTGAAAATTGGAATTAACGTGCATATGTCAGTATTTTAGTTTATATAATGCTCAAACATTTTTCCTTTCTTAATTGAATTTTACTAATTATCAGTGCTAAGTATATGCCATTGAACAATCCACTGATTCAGATTTAGAGAGAATAAATACATATATAATTAATATGTATTTAATTACATATACTTAGAAGCAAATATCTTATATTATTTTATCATTCTGTTATTTTTTCTAAACTTGATAAATGCGTATTTCTGTACTTAGTCCATTAATGCGTATAAAATGTATTATGTAGAACTTTTCTACATAATATTCTTAGTATGAGCTTTTTCTATTCATTGTTTATATTCAACTACTTATACTAAATTACTGATTTCAATATGTGATGTTATTCAACTCTTACTCCGCTACAATTCAAACTGACTATCTTGGCAGAGAAATTATATGACTCAAATATCTCGATCAGATCTTGGACTAATTCATCTGAGTTGTTTGATAGCAACAAAATAAATGCATATCTACCTCCGCTACTAGCTGCGATTTTTCCTCCAAGTGAAAAATCCTGTGCAATTGCAAATAATGTCTGAGTTTGGATGTGATGTGCCTAATGCTCTTAGTAGTCTCTGATTCATGTGAATGAGATCCTGTAAAGTAACTGTAAAGTTAGAAAAGTTTAAAGTTATCAACGTATAGCTATATGTACGAGAAAAATAATCACGATGACTGTAAGAGACAGTTACAAACAAGTGTATTAAAATTATTAAAATTCGTAGAATGAGACTTACCACTTCTTTCAATCTTTTATAATAATTTTTTAGATGAATTGAATTAGTTTCAACGATCTTCGACAGTTTCAAGGAACACATTTTATAATTAATCTTCTGAAGCATTCGAATAAACCTTTTCGATATTAATTAGAATAAAATTAGAATAAAATCAATGGAAGAAGATAGATGCTCTTTCACTTTCATTTCCATGCTTCGCTCGATTTTCTAGCTAACATTCGAAAAGACCAGCAGGATCTTCATGCACGTCAAAAAAATTGTATTTCTGTCATGCCTCCTCTTTGAATACTTTTATCATGCTATACGTGGATATTACGATGTCGATTATATTTGAGGAATTGTATAATAGCCTTATCGGAAGCATATTTCGTGATATGTAGGAGATCTTTAGACTTTAATCGGATTTTTCCTTTCTGCAGCAGGGACCAGCGCCAAAAATATGCAAGACATATCACAAACGAGGCCGAACTGCCCAGATCCTCACCGATCGGCAATTCCGTTGATAGTTTTACAATGAAAGATGATTTTACAATGATGCCTTTTGACCAGCTAATAAAAACGAGAAGAAAAAAAAAGCTTCTAAGCTTAATTGATGTGCATGGTTATTAGGTTTGTAATTACCGGAGAAGCTCGTCAATTAGGTAATATAATTTTTTCACTCTCTTAAACAACTCAGAACGATTAGGTGTGTGATCGTAATTTTTATTACAAAAATGTAAGAGAAATATGCGTAAAAGTATCTTCATGTGTAATCGAACACTGGAGAATTTTATTTCGATAAATTGTCTTCGAACTACTTCTGTAGGAAATGAAGAGAATGTAAGATACGCATGTCTAAGCCGGCTGCTACACAACTTTGGTTACGTTCTCCACATAAAAGAATCGTGCGCAAACACCTAGAATATATACATAATCACTTTCGCGATGAAAAATTTATTTATTATCCGAACAACAGGTGTTATGTCGACTGATGGATCGTAAAAAGTCACACACAAAATCTGTGAATCTTGTAAATGTGAATTCTATTTATCAAAGCAAGAAAATCGTTCACAAATATAACTTAATGTATTATATTAAGACTTCTAATAAGTCACAAGTATAACTTAATATATTATATTAAGACTTATTATAAGTTATACTTGTGAATGATTTTCTTGCTTTGATAAATAGAATTTACATTTACAAAATTCACAGATTTTGTGTGTGACTTTTCTTGTTGTATTATTAATGAAACACTGACTGTGACAAATATAATTCATTACTAATTCGTTATCGATTCTCTGCGATCCATCTGCGGGAAAAAGATCTAATAAGATGCAACAGACCAGATTCTCGGCTTACCCTTTTGATCTAATGATGTCAGTAAGATAACGCCTTTTATCTTCACTTCTTTTATGTACCTTGTATTACATTTCCTGTATTCTTCATTATTGAAATTGAAAACGTTACAATATATATTTATAATATGAGAAATATTACTTTTAATGTAATAGTAAGAGCTTTCTCTTGATACAAATCAAAGATGATGACTAAAATTTAGCAATTAGAAAATTTGCAATTGTCAGATTGATCTATCGTCATCTTTAGTATATGAATAATAGAACTAAGGGCAATGTCTTTCAGAGTGTTTATTACGTTTATAACGTAATAAAGAAACGATTTCTTTTATGTAAGGACAATTTAGTTCAATAATTTCAAATCATACAAACAATCAAAACATATATAAATGTAAATACAACTTATATAATCCGTCAACATCCGCACGTACAGAATTATTATATAAAATTCTATTTTTCTTCACAACGTGCGTTCTTAACATGAATTATTCATTGTTTACATTTAATTACTGATGACAAATAAGTTATTGATTTCAACATGTTACTCGATTCTCAAATCAATGCAATCCGTTGCAATTCAAAGTGGCTATCTTGGCAGGAAAATTATGCGACTCGAATGTTTTGATAAATTCTTGAATGAATTCATTTGTGCTGTTTGGTAGCAGAATAAATGCATACCCATATCCGCCATTATTAGTGATCTTCCCTCCAAGTGAAAAATCCCGCGCAGTTGCGCAAATAATGTCTAGATTTGGATGCGATATCCAGTGCACGTAATAATCCTTGATTCACATGGATAAGAGTCTGCAAATGTTATAATAGATGACTAAGATTCTGACAGATTATGTACAAGAATCTCTAAGATCATCGATGTAAAATCAACTTTAATCTTAACTTGATTTAACTTATTGTTTATCTTTTCAAATTTTCTCAATAGCACAAAGCTTGCAGCAATATTGCTGCAATGCGTAATATTTCTACAATATTGCAACTTTTATGCTGTTGAGGTTTTAGAATTAGGAAAAAATAAAAAGTAAATTGAATCTGGATTATATTTAATCTTATATTGGTGGAATCGCTCCTAAAAGGTATAATTATGTATGTATCTATATATATATATATATAAATCATAAATCATAACAAAAATATAATATTAAAGAATTCTCAGAATGAGGCTTACTGATCTTTTACAGCAGCTCAAATAAAATAGATGTTCGTACGAAATATAGATGATGTTAGTCTCATTTAAATTCCATATATTTTCAATCCAAAAATTTCAATAGACATTTTAAATATAGCCTTGATTCTATTCCGAGTAGATTTAACGAATGGATATTATCTTCATTTGCTTGCTTTGCTTAGCTATGGTTTTCTGGCTAATATTCGAGAAAACCAGTCAGATCTTCATGTTTGATACACCAATGAACATTGCTAATTCTTGATCGAATACGTATATCGAACCATACATAGATATGACAGAGTCACTATTGAAGAATTATATATCAGAAATTCACAACTTTGAGCGTATTTCAAAATATTTATAAAAATTCAAATGTTCACTGTTAAATTCAGAGAAGTTTTTCGAAGAAATGACCAGCGATAAAATCAATCCGCAAGACATGCCGCGTAGGATGAGGAGCCTTCTCCAATCGCCAATTCCATTGATATTTTCACGATAAAATATCATAATAATGTTTCTTTCGTTACTAATAAGAAAGAGAAGAAAAAATAATGCTTATAAACTTAACTGATGTGCATGATTACTTCATTTGTATGTACCGATGTATTCCTTTGATAAGCTGACAAACTTTTCTATTTCTTTAGAAAACTGAACATCAGTAAATTTGTATTTGAAATTCTTGCCAATAAAATATACGAGATATGTTTTCTAGATATTCTTATATGGTACTGGAAAAATTTATTTGGATAAAATCTGTTTGGACAGCGGATACAAGTAATGAAGTGAACGTCAACGTAGTACTACTAAAAAACTCAGATTAAATTAAATGTCATTTATATGTATATGTAGACATACGCATACATACACAATTGCTAAATAAAAAGATAGAAAAATATAGATAGTATGTATATAAGTATAATATAATTTATAATAAATGTCATATACAATAAATAATTTAATAAAAAACATAATATATAACCAAACATTTTGACATTTTCACATATTATTAGCTAAAATAAATATTTTATTATCATCTCATTATATAATCTTAAAATATTTATATTTTTAATATTCCGTTAACACAAAGAATATATATCAAACTCTACAATATATCTGTATATCACTTGTTGTAATCAAGTCATCTTAATAGTACGTTGCTCATATATTTATTTGCCTATTAAATTGTTAATTTTATGGTTATTCAATTCTTATTCCGCTACAATTCAAAGTGGCTATCTTAGCAGGAAAATCATATGACTCCAATATCACGATAAGATCGTGGATGTTTTCATCTGTGCTATTCGGTAAGAAAATGAAAGCGTATCCACCTCCATTTTTACTCGCAAGCTTGCCCGCGAATGCAAAATTTCGAGCAATTGCGCAAATAATATCCAAGTTTGGATGCGACATGCCTAATGTTTTTAGTAGTCCTTGATGCATGTGAATAATATCCTGTAAAACACATTAAAAAATAATTAAAAAAAGTTTCCAGCGTATAGCGATATACGGAAATCTCTAAAAGACAATCGTTACAAGTACGTCGTGTAATAAAATTATACCAAAGTAGATACCGAAGTTCAGATAATAAGATAATATATAATACTTACCAATAATGTTTTACAATTATCTGTTATATTAACAAATTGACTGTCATTTTTTTTTAAACGATTATATATTTTTACGTCAATAATATCAAGCACATAAATAAACTTAGATGATATTACTTCAATACTATTCAGAATGAAATCGATTAACAAATGTGAATTCTTCAACGCTTCAATTTTCATATTCTTTTTGCTTTTCGTTTTCTTAACATTCGAAAAGACTAGCAGGATTTTCATGCCTGGCAAATTAGAAAAAGACTTTGATGTCAGCGTACTTATCGACTCTTTGTCGAATATTTTTATCATGCCATACGTGGATATTATGGTATCAATATTAGTCGAGGAATTATATATAATAGAATCACAATTCTGAGCATAATTTGAGATTTTCAGGAGATCTTGTTTGCCGAATTCGTAAAGGACAATCCCTTTTTGCAGAAGGGACCAACGCCAAAAGCACGCCGCGAGACATACCGCGAACGATGCCGAACTGCCCAGACCGTCACCGATCGGCAATTCCGTTGATAGCTTCACAATAAAAGATGATGATATGTTGATATGTTCTTTGCCGCTTATAAGAATAAGAAGGAAAAAGAATGCTTGTAAACTTAATTGATGAGTCTGATTGCTAGGTTCGTATATGCCGTTATAATCCGTCATGGAAGTGATAAAATTTTTTACTATTTCATGCACCGTAACACAAGAAAATAAGTTATTGTAATTTTCGCCATAGAAGTGTATATAAAATTGGCGTAAAGGTATTTTCACGTGTAACTGGATACTGGAGAAATCTATTTCAATAAACTCTATTGGGACTACTGCTGGAGGAAACGAAGAGAACGTGAGTGTCGTACGCATGTCTAAGCTGGCTGCTATACAAGTGTTGTTACGTCTGTTAGGTTCTCCGCATAAAAACGTCGTACCCGGTGCGGATAAGTTGAATCTGTACATACTTTTTTACAAAAAAAATTTTTTTATCTTATAATTTCGAATGTAAATTAAATTTTTCATAAGATTGTGTGTTACTCTCGCAAATGAATATCAGAGAAAATTGTTCACAGATAATATTTATCACTTTCACGTTATATAATTAAATAGAACGTCTTATAACTTTGACAAAAATAACTAATCCTTATGAATCGTATACACTTTACACGAAATTTAATAAGACTTTACTCGCCTTTTCTTATTTTTACTAATTTTTAATAACAGAACAGCTAAAATTGTTCCTTCTTTTTTTTATATACAAGTTTAGATAATGCATTTTGAATTATTGAAGTTTTATAAATTGCCAAATTTACGTTAATTTTAAAGTGAATATATATTTATATATATAATCTATTAATAAAATATATATATACATTACCTAAAACATAAAATCAAAGTTTTCCTTGAAATAGCTGAACAACTAAAATTCAGTAAAAATTTAACACCAATCAAATTAGTCTGTCACTTTCTTTAAAAATACTTTGCATTACTTTGCTAGAAGAACGCTTAAAGGAACGTAAAAGATAACGATTTTTTTAAATAATAATTTAACAGACAATGACACTCACACAATCAGAACACATACATAAATAGAATTGTAAACATTGAATCTATGAGAGACGGTGATATTATTTGTAGAATATTATAAATTTTTCTCAAAATTTCTCCATTAAAGATAGCGAAAATATAGAAAATATAAATAATTAAAAGTATACCAAAAATGATATAAGTAAATCGAAGAGTTAATACAGGAATAAAAATTTTCAATAACTCATAGAAGAAATATCGATGTCTCACAGTATCGATAGTGAGCCTTAGGAGCTCCGCACAATAAAAGGAATAGGGAACAGAAAATAAGAATATCAATCTATCAGAAATCATGCATTGTGGAATACACGGTTTCTGATAGGTTGAAATTCTTCCTCTGTTCCCTGTTCCTTTTATTGTGTGGAGCCTCTTACTTATCTGAAATAAATCGTAATGCACATGCGTGTGTCAAGTCAACGAGATTGTGACATTTAAAAATGGCGTAACAGACTCAAGTGGAGGAACTGAGGTTAGGAGATGAGATTAAAACACAAAGTATCTTTTTGTATTTGAATGATGTCCATACTTAGCGCAAAGATGAGGCGATTGTTTAAGACAACAGGGTTTACTTTGCGGACTTACGCAGAATTCTGTCACGCAATATGGCTGAGAGGCATGAAGAGCGTTGCAAAACAAAGTTATACAAAAACTGTGCTGCTGCCGCAAACCAATTTCCCGGCGCGACTCGGCGGCAAAAAACGAGTAGAGATGGATAGTTATTTAATAGAGGTGGATTCTCTTTGTCTATTTACTTTTTTTTCTTTTTATTTATTATCCAAATCAGAACGTCTGTTTTCCGATAAAATCGCTGAATATTTGCATGCATAAATTCTGGCTGTTATGATTCAATTGTACGAAACAATGATAATCTATATATTATGATTTTATATATAGTTGTTGTTTTTGCGATAGAAATGCGGCTTCTTGGAATTATACAACTGGCAGAGGAAGAATCTTGAAGGACCAGACTTTATCTTGCACGATGGACCACCATATGCAAATGGAGAACCACATATGGGTCATGCTATTAACAAGGTTTTTATTGATAAAGAATTTTATGACGCTTTCTGTGCACTAATATTTAGGAATTATTTTGTTCTCTTAGATTCTTAAAGATATTACTTTAAGAAGCAAAATTATATCAGGCAGAAGAATACATTATATCCCAGGTTGGGATTGTCACGGTTTGCCAATTGAACAAAAAGTACTTAATGATATAAAAGATAGCAATCCTTTAGAAATTCGTCGCAAAGGTATGTTGACATATAAATGTCTTAACACACATGTTTTTCTAAAATTTGTCATATTTGTAGCTGGAAGATATGCAAGTGACGCTATCATAAAGCAGCGACAAGCTTTTATGTCATGGGGCATTATGGCTGATTGGAACGAATCAGGATGTTATTTCACGAACCATATTTCATATGTGAAGAATCAGATGCAACAATTTATAAATCTGTATGACAAAGGATTCGTGTTTAGAGCTTTTAAACCAGTATACTGGTCACCGTCCTCCAGGTATAAATTAGAAATATCCATAAAAAATCATCCTAAAAAAGATTCTTTTAACCTTTGATTTTTTCTATTTTCAATAATTATAGAACAGCATTAGCAGAATCGGAACTAGAATATAACGAATTTCATAAGAGCAAAAGTGTTATTGTTCGCATGCGACTTGATACGCATGCATTAGCCTCGAGATTAAAAGATTTGGAAAATAAACCACTTTATGCCCTTATCTGGACTACTACACCATGGTCATTGATAGCTAATCAAGCTATAGCTTTCTCCAATAACATTGTATACTGCATTGTGGAGGACAATTCGAAAAATTTGTATATTCTTGCACAAGAATGTTTAGCTAATATTGAGCAGAAGCTTGGTCCATTAAAATTTATTACGACTGTTACAGGTAAGAGTCAGCTATATTTAAATATTTATTAGACAGCTTGTATATTGAGTGATAAATGAAAAATGATTTATTAATAGGGCAGGAATTAGGTGAAGCCAAGTATCTTCATCCTATTACCAAACAACGTTTGCCATTCTTATCTGGACATCACGTTACGACTGATTTCGGTACTGGATTGGTTCACACAGCTCCCGCGCATGGTCCCGAGGACTTTTTCATCGCTATTGAGAATAATATACCAGTTGTAAGCTATCTTTTATCGATGACAGTATAATTTACATTCTAATCAGTTGCATTACATGATTTTATTAGGTCAATCCACATTACTGTTATAGTTATCTTTGATAGACGATGACGGATGTTTCACCATAGAAGCGGGTGACGAGTTCTCTGGCTTAAATGTTCTAAACGATGGCGTTAATAAGGTCTTGCAACATATCGGTGAAGACGTGTTGCATACTGACACAATTACGCATAGCTACCCATATGATTGGCGAACCAAGAAACCTGTAATCATTCGCGCGAGTCATCAATGGTTCATAGACATAAAGTCTATTAAGGAGAAAGCAATTGTAAGTCAGCCGGATCCTTCTGAACAAAAAACAGGCATGTTATTACGCATTCATCACTCGTGTGCTTATGTCTTTTTTACGCAAGGACAGCATCGCGAATATAAGGATATACCCGGAGCAAAATCAGACGTCATATTTGAATGCATTGGTCACTCAAGTTAAGCAACGACCGTATTGGTGTATTTCTCGACAACGATCCTGGGGAACGCCGATACCAGTGTTGCACAATAAACGAACTGGTGATACGTATACAAGCAGGTAATTTTGCTAATTAACAATACATTAACAAGTTTCGAATAGGATTATTACACATACTTTCGTATTGTAGAAAATGGGTTGAGAGATTGTGCAGACTGATGGAACGACACGGAACAAATTATTGGTGGGAGCTATCGATCGAGAAATTAATTGGTCGTGAACTTCGGCAGAAATTAAACGATAATATAGATGATTTCGAAAGAGGAAGCGTATGTATAAAACTAATAATCTCTTTTAACAGAATCACAAATATCAATAATGCATGAAAATTCATGACTATATTTCTTAAAGGATATCATGGATATTTGGTTGGATAGCGGTCTCTCCTGGTCAGTTGTTTTACCAGAACATAAAGCAGATTTATATTTAGAGGGAATGGATCAGTTTCGCGGTTGGTTTCAATCATCATTACTAACATCCATTGCTCTTCAAGAATGTTCTCCTTACAGGTAGCTCACGCAACGTGAAATTAAATACCTCTCATACATATTTATATATTTATGTTGTTTTTTTTCCAAAGCGCGTTATTCGTGCATGGATTTGCTGTAGATGATAAAGCCTCGAAAATGTCGAAATCAGTGGGAAACGTTATAAATCCCGAGACAATTATCAAAGGAGGAGAAAACTTGAGTAAAGATCCAGCATATGGTGTCGACACTCTAAGGTCAGTTAAAAATATTCTCTAATGTAATGTGTTATTTTTGAAAATAAAATAATTAAGGTTAATAAAAGGAAATTCATAGATGGTGGGTAGCTAGTCATGGATGCCAACACAGCCAGATTCCAGTCACAACCGCGTTATTGCGTGAAAGTCACGAATCTGTACAAAAATTGCGCTTAATCTTACGATTCCTCTTAGGTGTTTTACACTCATATAGCGAGAGAATCACAGTCGAACCGGAATATCTCTATCTTGACAAATACATGTTACATTGTCTGCATCAATATAATAAAAAGGTAAAATGTAAAGATATCTGAAAAATATATATTATTATAAAATATATATTAATATACATTATTTATGTCATTTATAACACTGATTCTCTATCTTACAGATTCAAAACTTATACGACAATTATTTGTTCCATCACGTGAGTAAATTGGTAACGTATTTCCTGGCAAACACTGTGTCACCGGTGTATTGCCATTTGATTAAAGATAGACTTTACTGCGATGAAGCAGCGTCCCCAACGCGTCTGGCTGCGGTAGAAGTAACGCGTGAAACTCTGACCGTACTTGCGAGATCTATCGCGCCGATCATTCCGCATTTAGCAGAAGAAGTGTGGTTGTACCACCCTGAAAATTTGGGTAGGTGATTTAATAAGAAAGCATTTCCCGCATTATATATTGTTCGCGTATTATTTACAGCGTCAGTGCCACTGTATCATACTGAAAATAAAGTACCAGAAACTTGGCATCAACCAGAAATTGCTAAGCATGTAGAAATAGTTCTAAGTTTGAGAAGCAAGGTGAACATATTGGCTGATCGTAACACATGGGAATTGTCGGGCATCTTAAAAGCTTCGATAGATGATTATAAATCACTTTCGGTGAGGCACTTTCTATAAATCGTAAATTATATCAGTCTCTAACTCACAATAATAATGATCAAACGTGATTATTATAAGTCGTACCTGCTTCTTTTCGCAGATGCTTCAAAAAGATCAGGAATCCTCTACATCGGAACTATGTGACATTTTACAACTCTCGTCAGTTATATTGATAGAATCACCCACGGTAACAGAGACACAGATTGAGTTACATAATACTGAAAAAATACTCTGTCAAAGGTGCAGGCGATATCCTGAAGTAGATAAAAACGGTCTTTGCGGTCGTTGCATTAAGGTACTCGATGTGACGAATGTATCATCGATATCCGTGTAAGCGATGTAGTGGTTAACTCAACTATCACTCATTTTGCAAAATAAATATAAGAGACATTTCTTTTTTTTTTTTTGAAAATTAAATTCCTTTTAATGATCCTACAGGAGAGATTACTCACATTCTTTTACATTCAATACATCGATCGTAAAAGACGGAATTTAATCACAGTGCTATTGTTGCTTTGTCGTTAAGTCGTACATATCATTTATATTTAAAGCGTTAAGAAAATGCGTTAGATGCGGCTGGTACCCGCTGGTAGCCAATTTGTGCGCGACGTGTGCCATGTACGTTCGCCATTCGCAAAACGATTGGTACATTTGTTCCAAACTCTTGAAATTCGGATGGCTGTACCGACTCGTGCTGTCGATAATCCAAGCTTGCGATCTCAAACGATTGTGAAACTTCAATATGATTTTAAAGATATTGATCAAGCAAACGCGCATTTTTTCTCCTCGTGTGTTGAGCATGCACCTAAAATTGGAATGTTATGAGTCGTTATGAGTGTTCGGTTCCGGATTGAGAAAAACCAATCAAGTCCCAGAGACTACCTTGAAAGTATCCTTTTAATATAATTCATATGCGAGAGATAAATCTGATCTATTGTCCGAGAATTCTGCAAATCCTTCTCGAACTCATTCCAACTCGCGTGTAGTACGCTACATATTAAATAATTGTGAAGAGCATTCATAAATTGTGTCATGGAGTGCCTATATAACTGCAACTGTATCGGCACAATATATAAAATTAATAAGAATAATTCTTTGATTTTTTAATATCTCAATATCTGCGATAGACGATTTACCTTGTGATATTGTTCTGAATTAATTGCGTTTCGCTCCATCTTCATTATATTAAAGTCTTCCTGTAATACCCATGACATCCTGCCAATCATTATTAAAAACTTGAACACTTTGCTATATTGCAGCATCATCATATCATCTAAAATAATATTCAAGGGCCACGCTATCTTATAATTGAGGCAAAGACATTCTAACACATTCGGATCTGAAATCTGCAAGGAACTATTATTGATATCGGAACAAATATATATCATAATAATAATTCAAAACAGATAACCGCACTTACGTATAACTGGCATGGTTTGTCAACGGCAGAAAGACTCAAAAGTTCTGAATGGGCGTAATTATTATTGAATGAGTTCATCAGCGCTTTCTCCAAGAGATTCGTAAGGGTAGCGGAATTAAAGAGTTCGATTGGCGCGGATATTGCGTAGAGTCGCGAATAAAGCGAGTCCGTTAGACTCTTTGCGAATTCGCCATTCAAAAGGAAGAAATAACTACGTAAACTGTGCAAATGCGAAAGCATGTTGTGCTCATTCACCAGGTATTTAATGATCGCGTTATTAACTAGTCGGGTTTGTATCTGCAGGGGAATAATGATGGATTTCTCCAAGTATACTTGGAGAGACGTATGATCGATCATCTCAACGTCAGCTATGGTCAGAGACGAAGGTGCAGTCGATGATTTTACGTCGGAACTAACACCGAATAGATTCGGCAGCTTGAAATTACTACTCATGGGAGACTCGAAGCATGTTTCTTCTGTGATCGACTTCGTCATATCGTCGGATAAAGACGAGACTTCCTGACCGGCGTTCAAAGCGAATATATCGTCGCTATTGGGTATCTGCGACAAAGGAGTATGAATCGATGCTGTGGTGAAATTGTCAGTCGTACATGACATCGGTGTATCTATATTCTGCTGCTGCATATTAATCAATATCGGCTCGTTTGTTTCATTATTTGTATTGTTGGCCTTATTTGAACATTCTTCGTTATTCATAGGTCCATGTATATTCATCGTTTCAACTGTTGGCAGTCGGATATTAGTTGTTGAAAGAACATTATTGTTCATGTTTTCTTTCATATTATTCGAGCTTGATTCACTAATGTCAATTAATATCTGATTATTATCGTTTGTATTTGTGCGATCAATAAATCGTTGATTGCTGGTAAGTATTGTACTGAGCTCATTGTTATTCGGAGTCATACCATACTCTTGCATCAGAACTTTAAGTTTGTTGGTTTGTGCAACGGTCATATTATCTATTCTGTTAATAGCTAAGGATTTAGGCCTGTTAATAGCACCAATAATTCTCTCGGTCATCTCGTTGGCTTCTAAGATGTTGTTTAAACGAGTATTGAGCACACTCGTTTTATCGTCATCATTTATTATAGTATGGATGTTTTTCATTGCTTCGTCACGTAGGAAATCCTGCAGGTCGCTCTTCTCGTTATTTTTCTTATAGACCTTATAATTTAATGATGGAGTTTCTTGTAGATATATATTCTGTGTATCCGCTGTAATAGGGGAATCCTCAATTGTAATTTTCTCATCCGATGCAATATCTTTATCGGACTCACAATTTTCGACAGGCGAAACATCTGAGCACTCAACATTCAAAAGATCTTTAGGATTGCTCTGATCGGAAATGTCTGTTGCAGTTACATCCAACAAGCTGTTTTCCGCAAAGTTGCTATTTTCATCTTGGTTTGATACAACTTCTGCTTCGGATGTATTTTTATTTTGTTCATCAATATCAACGACTATATTTTTATCGGAACTTAATGTAGTAGCATTTTCTGACATTTCTGTATCGAGTTTCTTTACAGATTTTAAAAATTCTACTCGTCTTTCGAAATGACTCATTCGCGCCTGTCGCCAAATGGATCGTGCACGATTGTTTTCTATATCAGTAGTTAATTTATCATAATAATTTATAAGATTTTCCCTGAAACAAACAAAACAATTAATACCATAAATATTAAAAATTAAAATCAGTGACGATCATTCTCCATCTTCATTTAAATTTAACATATTAAATCTCACCTCTCGGCTTGCTGTTGTTCCTGCATTTCTTCCTGCTCTCGATTAATCTTTTCGAGCAACAATTTGTCAGCTAGCATTTCATTCTCTTTTTCCTTTTCTTTAATCAAAGCGCTCGCTTCCGCCTGTTGCTTCAATTCTTGCAGTAATTCCCGTTTATTTTGTGCGGCTTTCATGCTAAGTTCTTTGCGTTGCTCTGAACAAAAACATCATGGAAACTGTTACATATGTACATCTTTAATTTAGAACTCGATTAAATCGAAAGTATATCTTACTATCCAGCCTCAACAATGTTTCTTGTTGTGCGCGTATCACAAGCTCAGCCGTTTCTTTCTCGGCTTTCTTTTCATCTTGAATTGCGGATAAAAGAGATACAATTGGTCCCAATGCCGCTTCGCCTTTACGTTCGTATTCCTGACACCTTAGCAATTGTTCTCGCAGCATAGACACACTCAAGCAGACCCTCACTTCCGGTTGAGCGTTGAGAGACACGTTACATACAGAATTCTAAAATGCAAACATTAAAATATCTTTTTATTGATTCACAATTAAATTTATAAAAACAAACAAGCTTCAGTAATGAACAGTAGAACCTTGGGACTGCAAATTTTTAAGAGTCGTAACGTCTTCCCACATTGCAATATTGACTCCGACAATTCAGATAAGAAACCAGGTACCGATTCGGTATCGATTGCAAAACTCTCCGTCCAAAACTTGCGTCCTCTCTTTCGCAAATAATGAGACCGTGCTTGAATCATAAATTCTCCGTAAATATCATCACACGTCCCCTCGAACAACCAATTTTGCAACAACCTACAAGAATAATTAGTAAATATTTGTCTGATTTAACATTTTTTATCTTTTTGTGAACAATACAAAAAAAAAGGCATGACGTTTTCTCACCGAAAATAGACTTCACAGCATGATTTTAATATGGAATAAAACACTAATGCGATTTTTGGATTGGTGACTTTGGTCACCTCTTTATAAATATGTGTCAAAATTCCACTGCCACCGCCTAAAATATATTGATTTGTGCTACAGCCGCACAGTCTCGCGACTTCCACGATTAAACGTGCCAGTGGATGAATCTGTTTCAATAGACTCAACAATCCAGGAAATTTATGTCTGTTAAGAACTCTTTGCAATGCCGAGCGATAGTAAAGGAGTAGTTCTTTGATATTGGCGCACATTGCCTACAATTGAATTACATATAATTAAAAAATATGAATAGACTGTATCATAAAAATTCATACAATTATATGTACCTTGAATATAAGACCGTGCTGCTGCAATTTACCCGTTTGTGGATCGGGCATGACAAGACATGACAAACACTTGAAACTATTGCCCCAAGAAATCGCTTCTTGGCAAGTAATTTTCAGTGACTCGAAGCTTATGCCATGCACTGTAATGCTCTCCTCCAATTTAAATCCTGTCTGAAATAAGACTATCATAACATATAAACTTGCAACTACGCGCTAGCGTAATTCATTAAATCACGTACCACAGTATCATATTTAAAAGAATCTGAGTCTATACCAAACAATAACAATTTGACGTCCGATAAAAATTTCTCAGACGAAACCTCCGACATTAGGGTTATGGAATTCATTAGCTATAACATAAAGAGAACAATTTTTGCATGATATGTATGATTTGCACAGGCATCATCGTCTTTACCTTCTTTGGCAGCAGTGATAAAATACTTGTTTGTCTTATCCTCGCTAAATGCAGCGCGGTCTCTGGCAAATCAGTGACAAATAACGACTGTTTGGAAAACTCCGGTGCTCCAAGAGATTCCCACGTTCGTAATTTGGAGACACAATCGTCAGAAAACAATATCTCTTTCCATATTAAATCAATGTTATTTGCAACACTTTTTGATTCGTTTGTAAAACTACGATCGGATTTTTCTGACGACACAGCACAGAAACAATTCTGAATTTGATTATCTACAGACTTTATCCATTCACAGGGTAAAGTTATATTTGACATAAATCTTGGTGTAGATAAATATATCTTATTTGTTTGTTCAACCTGATAAAAAAAATATAATTCATGTATTATAAACAAATATATAAAAAAATATATATGTATATAACTTACCATAATATGTGTTGAGAAAGGAGCAAGTATGTTAGATTGTTTTGCTGTCTTTTCAGTACAGCTCGATATGCAGGGAGACATTTCAATAGTGTTATTATATCTAAAATAATAAATAAAAAAAACTAAAGATATTTGTTTACAGAAAATAAGGCTTAACATCATTGTGATCATACCTAATTTGGATACCTAAGATGGCTTTTGATACACACTCATCTTCAAAAGATACTCTGCTAACAAAATTGGTCGCTGTATCTTGCCTGGTACAGGTTCTGCGTATGCCCAGCATCGCCTCAAACTTTTCTGGCAAGATAAAAGATTCCATGGGATATGTTTGAAACATTGGTACATTCGTAGATGTAACATCCTCAGGCAAGAAAGGATTGGTTCTACCATAGTGAAATACATCCTAAACAACATTTGATTCACATTAGCTTTGACATCAATTCTAAAAACTGATTGTACGATCAAACAGGCGAAATAAGTACCAATGCAGTTCCTGTATCAGTCTGAAAATTTTTGAGCTCTATCAACAACTGTAAGGTATAAATTACAGTGTCTGTGTTATCCTCCTCGGAATACAGCTCGCTTATCAAACTTTCTAATTTTTTCGCCTCTGACACGCGTTTCAGGGCTAGCCTGAGAACGAAGGCATGCTTCAAGATCTCTACTAGGGGATCAATATCAGAATTTACTGCATTTCCTGTAATTACGATCAACAAAGTATTATTATTTGAAAAAAAATACATGTATTATTTTTTTATGTTTATTTTTGTTCTATGGATTTAAGGCATACAAATGTACCTTGATTGTACGTCTTATTACTCTTATTTAACAATATCTCATAAGCCTTCGAGCGAAAGTTCTTCACTATTTTGACATCGCTCTTGGGCGGTATGTAGGAACTCCCATTCTCTAAACGATTCCTCTGCAATGTGTGCTTGACCAGCTGCGTGATGAGCTCGTAGATGTTAGCGTCGTCCCGTTCTAGATCCATGATCGAAATACTCTCTCAACCGATTGTTGATTAATCGTTGCGACGAGTCGCGGGAGACGGCGATTATTTTCATAGTGCCATAGTCAGCCATAACAACGCGACTCGCCTCGCGCGGAGATGGAGTTGGAGGATTCTGGAATTGCGAGGACCCGGAAGACCTCTAGTGGCGACTGGCAAATGTGAAACGACTGATCACATAAAAAATGAATGAGCGAGAGAAAGAGAGATGTATATTGATGGTCCGTTTTCTGTTCCTGCACTAGACTCTCTTTCTCACTTCCGACAAATATCAAATGTATAAACCTTTCTCACTTTAAATTCAAAAAGTGTACAACTAGTTCAGCCACAGAAATCAGACCTGATCATGATGTTGGAAGATGTAATCACCGGCGACATGGCAACATAAAATACGGCGCCATTAAATGAAAAATTGGTGACTGAAACTTCAATCGAACTGACATTCTTCTCAATCGAATTTGGAACTCGATGGGGAAAAAAAATAAAAAACATGTGGAGATGTAAATGGGGAAAAAATGAAAGGAGCACAACGAAATGACGATGTAGTATTAATTTTATTGCGTTATTATACATATGCACACATACATGCACATCGTGACATTGAAGGAAAGTGTGTATGTGTATATGTAACGCGTACGTATACCTATTTCGCATATCGATCTTTCGCGTGACACACTCGCGTCCACGAACATTATCTTATTATTTGCTGCGTGTGTACACGTATCTCGCACACGTATGTACGTATATGTATAATAATAGTGACATACGTCGCTCGTGATACGTATGTATCAACACTGTACAGCGTGTAATCCTTCTAGCAGTATCATCCTTCAAAAACCACCCTTTGTTGTGCTCATGTACGTCCGACTATAGAAAAATAAACGTTTCAGATAGAATGCTCGCTCTCGCGAAAGGTGCGAAAAATAAATTTCGTTTTTCCTTCCCTTTTTCTTTCTTTTTTTTTTTGCCTTTATTGCACCACGCTCTTTTCCGATCTCCGTATAACGCATCTACGTTCAATCCTACTGCCCCTCCTTTTGCTTCATCGTAAATCTAACGCTACTATGTGTCGTTTTTTCCTGTTTTTTTTTTAAATGTTTATTTTTATCTTCTCTAACGCCGATGTTCTAGGGGAATCGGCGAGTTTAAGATTAACTACGATTGCACGAGAAAAGTAAACCGATCGCAGGAGGAATCGAGTTTGGCATCATTATCGTCGATCGCATTATTATCATTTTTCCTCTCGACATTGTTTTACAAAACTCTCTCGCCTGTCTTTCGCTTTCGTTTTACCTTTATCTATTTTTTTTTTCTTTTAATTTGAAACAGCTTCTCCTATATTAATTAAAAATGAGACTATTATAAATGATTAGATTAGGTGAACCATTTCATTGACAATGAAATAATCGACCATATTCGAAGGGCGGCGAGAATTCGGAATGAAAAAAAAAAATTCAAAAAAATCCTTGACGGAAGATATTCTCTTCCCCTTTGTCTTCCCCTACTCCTCGCCGGACCAGCGAGATGCGCATGTGAACTCCCTACAGGAGAAGTATTATATTTATACAATATGTTCCCGTGTATAGCCGCTCGATCAGCTCGAATTAGATTCTACTAACATAAAATCGCGTCCTTACATTAATTATACAATGTAAAACATACATTATAAGGCTCTATTTTTTTGTTTCCTCTGGCTCTGGTAACAATCTCTAACAGAGACCACATCGTTAACGTTACAAAAGCTCGTCGGTTTTATCCGCCCGTTCTTTATCAGCTTTCTCATTGTCATACTGATATTTTGCATCTTATCTTCGTCTTCAGATAGAATGTTCGATTGAGCGTTAAAAGAGCGCTAATTGTAATAATCTATTATTTCAGCTCTCTTATCACTTTGCCTATCATTAATCTTCATTAGTCGCGATGACGACGCCAAGCTGGTGCAAGCGATAATACGAAAACAGAAATCGCGCGAATGAAATGGATGTCGGTCAGCGAATTCAGCTATGGATAAATCGCATTTTCGCTCCATTCAATTCAATGGATTACACTGGATAACACTCTCGTTTTTTCTTCTCTTCTTCGTCTATTTAATATATCGGCTAAACGCTGAATGGCACACGTTACCGCATCACATTATTGCAATTTGATGTGTCAGCGCAACAGCTGCTGTTACTATTTTGGATGACCTTCGATCAAATAAGCTCCATATACATATATACTATATCTTCTGCCGAAGTTAACAAGTCATAAAGAGAAAGCATTTAATAAAGTATATATATATCTTATGTACATTGACTGTTGTTGAGAAAATCATGTTGAAAACATGAAGTCTAGGATAGGAAAAGTGTCTTCTGCTCGTTCTTTCTCTTAGTGGTTGATTTTCTTTTGCGGGCTCGTACACACGACAGTTTCTCGCAATTTTCGCGAGAACATAGAACTGACGCTCGATCTCGATTATGTGCAGTCTAAAGCAGGTTATGCGGTTAAAATAAAATGAAGTTTGCTCTGTGTGTGTGTGTGTGTGTGTGTGTGTGTGTGTGTGTGTGTGTGTGTGTGTGTGTGTCGACGCAGGCAAATAATGTAATGTAATGTTCTACGTAACAGGATGCTAGATATATCAGTTCAATGATCATCCATTTCGTGAATACGTTGACGTTTAGATTGCGATGGCTGATGTTCAGGAGGCTCGGGACTCTCGACGATCGCAAGTGGGGCCGGTGAACCTGGCGAGCTGTCTGATTCTTCATGGGTGCGTTTGCTAACCCCCCCAATGCCAGCATCGGGGCTAATAAAATTTCCACTGTTGCGAACAGAAAATTTATATAAAATTGTAAATTATGTATATCGATAAAATACATGCGATTTAAGAATGTAATTGTACCTGTAATTATAGGTTGTTTGTACAATAACAGGAGCTGGACTATATTGGCCAGCTGGAGATAAAGAATGGTCCTCTACAGCATTCCCAGGCACCAAATATTTTTCTGTTTCAAGAAATGAGCCATAAAATATTTCTCAAAAAGAAGAAATTTTTAAGATAAAAAACAAGTACCTTCTCTTCCTGTAGCATCGCCACTGACACCATTTGTTACCACTGTTTGCATCAGGCGTCCCTTATGAGTTGTCTGGGACGATGTATATGGATGTCCGGGAGAACCGGGTGCTGACTGACTTGTCGCGAGTTGCCCAGCTGGAGATGGGACCGAACTATCCGGATAAGATTCGGGTCCAGGGGAAGCCTCTCTGCTTAGACACTCAGGCGTAATTAATCCACTGATTCCTACATGAGATGGAGATGCTGGAGCACTTCTGTTGATTGGAGCATAAATGGTGTTGAATTAATATTAAATAAATTATCAATCGATATATACGGTACAGACAACATAAAGCTTTTTTTTTAAATTACCTTGATGATAGTGTTCCAAAGGGCGCACGGAAACATGGTACACCACGTTGCCGTCTTCGTCTGAACGCTTGCTCAATAAGTTTATTTTCCGATTGAGGATCAATCTTCCAGAAAGAACCCTTCCCTGGCTCTTCTTGACTCCTGGGCACTTTGATAAAATAGCGATTCAACGACAAATTATGCCGTATAGAATTCTGCCAACCCTTATCTGCGGTTCTGTAATATGGATAGTGTTTGGTGATGTATGAATAGATGCCTGATAAGGTAAGCTGCTTATCGTGCGCCGATGCGATTGCTTGGACAATCAGTTGCGCATAGGAGTACGGTGGTTTCGAGTCATCTTTTGGTGGACTGTAATGTGGTGCTGTACCATTCGGTCCTGAACTGTTACCTCGATAACGAGCATCAGCACCAGGCTCTGGGCTTATTTGCCTGCTGGAACTCTGTCCACCATCACCGTGCCTCTCCAAACTGTGCCTATCCAAAGTGGAATTCTGCGAATCATTTGCTACGGAAGCGGCATACGCTGCAACCATCTGCAAATCCGCCGAAATGTTTCTCCTGCCCTGACCGGCACGCGGACTTGCCGGACACGAATTAGCGGCGCTTATTGTCCCTGTGGGTGACGGGAAAGGACTGCTATATCCGGCGTCCGGTATGTTTATCCGCAGAGGAGGTAGTGGTGCCCGCTGCTTCGGCGGAGAGGGCACGCGAATGTTACTCTGTTCCTGCTCATCAACAAGTGACTGGAACATCAGCTTTATCGTTGTACTTGGAAATCTGAATGTACATCTGAAATACCATTAAAGTTAATTATAAAATAGTTATAAGATATTCGAAGCAGTATTATCATTAATTACATGAATTCAATGCTAATAAATATATTAACTCTCCATCATATAAAATTTTACGTTTTTTGTCAACAATTTGAATCTTTGAGCTTTAATGCCGATGTTTATATTGTTCCAAATTATATGAAAATCTAAAAAAAATTTTTGCATACTTATAAAAACTTTAACAAGTTTTTACTCATAAATCTCGGATTGTACTTATTTTTTACAGATTTAAATTTATCCACAAGAATACACAATCAAAATTGATGTTGTCGAAGTCCAAATTGGTCAGGGAGCGAAAAATTAATAATAATGATAAATTAAAAAATAAATTTATCGTCTGAAAAAATACACATCATTCATATTTCATTATAGTTCTAAATTGTTACATGACTTGTAATTATTAACATCAATAAGAATCTCTATTTGATTTTTATATGTAACTTGTTCTTTTCAGGTAAACTTGTATTACTCCTTTTCTCTTTTTTTCTCCATATTGAACAGAAAAGAACGAAACAAACGATGTAACAAATTGAACTGAAAAGAACAGACCTAAAGACTAGTTGTTTCTGTTACAAGAATAATTGTCACTCTCAATGTTCGTCCATTTTTACATAATCATCTTTCATAATCGTCAGGGTCATGGCTACCTTTATCTATTATCTAAGGACTAAGAAGAAAGAGATGATGAACGAAAGTTCTTTATGAGCTTCATTTATAAAGAAGATAAAATTCAAGGTAACATACATAAATATTCCAAAATGATTAAACCTTTGATCCTATCATAACTCACAGTATAGTAACGCGATTTATAGCATGGCTAAGAAAAAGCAACACCCGGTGATGTTTAATACAAGAGAGAAGGCCGGCGGTCGCGCGCGTGAAACAATAATAAATAAATAAGTAAATAAATAACGTCCGCGAGGAGAGTGGAGACTCACGTCTTTGGCAGTTGATAGACAGGGGCGCCTTTGCGTTGAAATACCCCGTCGACGAATACGCCGTTCTTGCCATTGCAGACCATGTAGAAAAATGGATGCTCGTAGAAGATCTCGAGGTGCCGGCGTGAGATAAAGCTGGAGTGGCCCATGTTAACGTCGACCTCACCCTTGCTGCTGTTGCGGCCGATCGTGATGCGTCGTTGCCTAACCATGTACTCGAACTCGCGAGCCTCGAGCCGCGCTATCGGCGCCCCGCTCGACTCCGGATTCCACTGCATCTTCGACGGGCTGGCCGGCGCCGACTTCAGTGCCAATAGGGCCCACGCGTCGCTCTCCTGGGTACGAGAGTACGTAGACATAGCACCGAGAGCGAACGAGCCGTGATGTATAAGCCGAGAGCAGGCACGGAAAAGAGAGCAAGACAACCGAGACGGGCGGGGAGAGGAGGGGGTAGGAGGGGGAAGGGGAGAGAGAGAAAGAGAGAGAGGAGACAGAGATGGCGCAAGACGAGACTCGAGAGAGCAACACGGATAGATAGCTGCTAGCTCGAAAGAGAGATAAATTCACGGACGTTCGCGCTGGTTCGCACGATTCAGATACGCTAGATAAATAGATAAAACGCAACGGCGGAACGAATGGATGCGAGTCGAAATAAACCGGCAAAATAAGGAATACAGGCGTTTCTCAAGGCAATATACAAGTATACAGATGACGAAAATTAGACGGAGAGGGTATATGTACTGTGTGCGCGCCGTGATAGCGGAGAGGGGTGACGTTCGCGAACGAGATGGAAAGAGAGGGGGATGAAGAAAAACGACGGGCAAGAAAATCGTAGCGCCCGGTCGAAGGAGAGATTTCAGCGGGCAAGACAAAATCGGGCGCGCGCGCGCGTCTAATAAACGGGAGACAAAGGAGAAACAGAGAGAAAGAGAGAGAGAAAGAGAGAACACGGCACGAGCCGCGTATGAACACGCGAGTATACTCGCGTGAAATATGTGAAATATGGCCGGCTCTCCTCAACTCTCCTTTCTCCGTGCCGAGTTCGTTATTCGTGTATGTGTATGTGTGTGTGTGTGTGTGTATCAATATGGGATACGGAACGAATCGGCACGATGCCGCAATTTCTCTCTCTCTCTCTCTCTCTCTTTCTCTCTCTCTTCCTTTCTTTCACCATGCGCGCGCGCGCTCGTCGTG
>Ga0157364_1000835_pt1 | contig 23695 bp, 14 predicted proteins | sample AttsexASBM2_FD_111476 | JGI IMG/M metagenome (GOLD analysis project Ga0157364, IMG submission 111476) | Fungus gardens microbial communities from leaf cutter ant in Ribeirão Preto, State of São Paulo, Brazil - Atta sexdens ASBM2 | ecosystem: Host-associated > Fungi > Mycelium > Unclassified ...
AATCTTCACTTTTTGCAATTTACTGCTTAATAATTCACGGAAATAATAAGTTAATTATTGTGAAGCAAATATAGAATACTATTGCAATTGTAGATAGATTGTTTTTACAGTTTTAATAATTTTAATTTCAATAATTTAAAAAAATATAATAAAATAGTTATTTTAAAAAAGTTTTGGGTATTGCAAATTCTTTTTTTATTCTTTTGTTTAAAGCGTTTAAAGCGTTAACGTTATTATTCTCCATTTTGATAATTCTCGAGCTCATTAATTTTTTATACCTATACATATACATTTATTATACATTACATATAACAAATTAACAGGATTAGTAAGTAATTATTAATTATCTCTTCTTTGTTGAATTATTGTTTTCATGTATTGTGTATATTGCAGGATATTGTATGTAATAATCTTTTTATCAATTCGTATTACAAATAATTTTCATACTATGAAAACATATTGGTTCTTATAGAATATTACGTTTTAATGCGACCTGGATAATATGCCAAGTTTTTTCTTCACTATAATCCAGTTGACTATTTTAGTCACTTTTAATCTATCTTATGTGTCTCATGTTATGAAATGCTTGGCTAATTGTATTTATTTCGTATCCGTTTTATATTAAAAGAAATGTAATATTCGATACCTTTTTTATTTACTTGGCGTATATTTTTTTCTTTTTTTAAATAAGTTATTTTTTTAGAGATACAATATAATCTTCAAGTTTAAGAGACGCCTTTCACGACGATTGAATTTTACGAAAGATGATTGAAGAGGGCAAAGCAACGAGAAGCTCGAGACGGCAGAGAGAGAATAAATTACAATTCACTACACGTTACAGATTTGGAAAACAACCGGTAATCCATTACCGTCGAAAACTGAATTTCATTGTTAAACTTACTAAATGTATATAAAAAACAAAAGAAAATACCGCTTTTATAAATTTAATCTAAAGCACGAAATAACAACATAAATAACATATAACATATGTGCAAATAAAAGAAATTTAATAAGTTTTGGAGAAAAAAATGCATAAATTCATACATAAACATATACATATAATACATAAATTCATACATAAATATATTGTATATATATATATATATATATATATATATATATATATGTAAATAAAAATATGATAATAGTATAGAAACGTAGAAGTTTAATGTCTAGATAACGCTTGAAGCAACTATTGGTTATTCAGATTCTTTCTTTAAATTCGACAACTGCTTCATTAGGCATCCCTTAATGCAAAGTTACTTGCTAAAAAAGGCTCGAGGACATAAACTCGCAAACAAGAAGTTTCTTTCTGTCTAGAAAAGTTCACAACGGTACTATAGAGACAAACGAGAGTAGCGCAAAATTAAAGCTAATATACTGGAGACTAGAGAGCAAACGAGCGTGACTGCAAGAAAATTAAATAGTACAAAAAAAGTGTGCTAGTAAATTAAGTTAATAACACATTTCCGCCAATACTAATAATAAAGCCAAACAAAATTCGAGAAAACGGATTTGCGTATACAAGAAGCTAGCATTATTATGTAAAAGAAATTCTGAAATTGTTTGCAATTAATTCTCAAATAATTTCTATAGAAAACATGAGCGTTATTATTAAAAAAAGTTGTCAAATTAAATAAAATACGACTGTATAATTGAATAATATTTTCTTGAGAAAACTGCAGTATTCCGAGAAATATGATTGATATTTTATCAGATGGTAACTTTTAGATAACTGTATTAAAAATGCGATAACTGAGAAATTTGCTCGTGAGAGTTACAAAGTTAAGAACCGTAGAGTCGCGGAGCCATCGCTTTTGCGCATTGTCGAGAGCGATGATGGAGATAAATTAGAAACCGTCAAGATAGACGATGCAAAGTAAGGAACGAAATCCGTATCAGTCGTCAGGGCTTGACAATTTCCTCAGGGCGCGTGTCAGAATGACACCGTGAGGATTCTTGGGTGGATGCACGAGACGTTGGAAAATGCGAGGGATTGATGATACCGGGGTGCATCCAACCCGTTGGCGCGAAATAAGTTTGGGAGATAAAGCTTGGCTAGAATTTATCGGGTCTCCACATCACTCGATAATAATTTCGGATGGAAAATATTCGAAAACGATGAAATGTAAATATTACATAACAATCACAATCATCAAATATTAAATATTAAATACCCATGCCTCATATAGTTGTTTCAATTCGTATTTTTCTTCATTTCATTCGATTGTAAAATAGAATGGCGGAAATACATAAAACAATTTCGAAAAATAGAAAGGGAATAAAAAAAAGTTGCTAGAAGAGTCTTGCATCATTGAGAGATTTGCATAAAACTTGCTCGCGAATTACAATCTCGGAGGAGGGACACTCCATATCTTAGACAGCTCTTTTCTCACGGGATGACTTCTCACGAAATAAGAGATACCGTCGTTTCGAGAAATGGCAATCTACCGGTGTGAGATGCGGTATAGCGCACGAAAAAAAATGGGCGTAGTTTTCACCCTATAGCTTTTATCTGGCGTGAGATACAGAATGCGGAAAAAAACATACCAAAATGAAGTTCTGTGAAGTGACGGTAGTTACAAACCAACCTCGTTCCGTGTATCAAGCACGAAAAACCGGTTCTCCAGAATGAAGCGCAGCGGAGAATCTTACGGTGCATTGAAAGCAACTGAGGAAATTCAACGTATGGATCAATGAACGGAAGATCAATCGTGTCAAGGAGGTACAAATACGATGAGTCGTCCCTGTTGTGCACCATCTAATTTCATGCAATTCTGCACCCGTGTGTAAACACCGGCTAAATTCGGACAAGTGCTTATTTTTCTCGCTGAAATTCATCTCTCAGCGTGGATTCGTTCACGATGGTGGATCTGCGCTATATTTATGTCTGCAAAACTATATAGACGTTAATTTAATCAAATATAAGAGAAAGTTTTCAAATTTCTTCACTATTTCTTTAGGTTTTTAAGACACAGATTTCTTTTATGTATACGCAAGGAGGGCTTGACAACCTACTAGTTAAAAATTGTCCCTCAGTCAATTTTTTGCATTTTATATGAGCCGAGAATATTCAAACAAGTCTCGCATTCGTGAATTATGTGAAAACTTTCTTGGGAGACCATAGTGACTACGAAATTACGCGGCAGTATCGTCATTGGTTGGAAGTTTTATGTTCAAAATTCCTAACGTGGTACTGAACCTAATACAAAGCTTTAAATATGACAATCTCTCTCTGAATATGATTCACGGAATAGTATAATGAGATTGAGTTTGAATTGTAGACAAGAGACGAACTCATAAAGTTAAAATTACCTCGGTAATTTACAATTTCCTTGATTTATGATGTATCTCTGATATTTCGTCATATCATTTATTTACGAGTTAATAATTATCGCGAGAGTTGGAAAATAATACAGACATAAAATTTGTTGAGATATAAAATTGATTGTCTTGAGACTGTAATAAATTTTATAATTTCGGACAATTATTAACTCATTCTCATATATTATAAATTACATATTATTTTATTCCTGATGTATTTTACACAATTATTGTGTCTAATTTATGTATAATAAAAGTTAGAATAAAAAATGAATAAATATATATATATCTCGAATATGACGAAATAATCGGTTATCGATAACAATGTACCGAATTTTCGTGTTGATTGTTCGATTTGATTATCCATCGAAATCGCGAGGGTATTAATTCGAGCGGATAATGCGAAAACTAAAGCTCTGCACATGCGACCTGGACCACAATGGAGAAGCAGTCTGGATAATCAAGCGTCGTCCGGATATCAGCCGTTCTCTCACAATCTAGACAAGGGATTGACGTTAAGTATGTTAAATTAATTAACGTTAATTAATGCTTCCCCGAGGACTGTAGGGACGACGAACACACGCGGAATACAGTGGAGGGATTACCGCTTCTCTCAACAAGAGTCCATTAAAAACTACTGAAGCTATTTATTACATTATCCATGCGAACACACGCGGTCGCACATAATTGCCTGTCAAGAAAAAAAAAAGAAAACTAATTTCATCTCTCTTAACTATCATACGCACGAGAGAAAACATAATCGTCTTGTGCCAAAAAGTTAACTTTATATTATATTATAATAAAAAACGCCGAGCTTCCATACAGACGATTAATTCATCAAAGATAAATGTGCCCGCGAGTGAAACTTTGATGAATCGATCCATTAAAATGTATAATTCCAAGAGGATTCAATCGACATTCATATAACTCGATTATTCTTCGAAATTCATAAATCATATAGAAAGAATTGTACCACAAAATACTTCCTATTTTGCATTATTATATTTATATATACATCAAGATTTTCGTTTATTATAATTTATTAGCAATTTAACACTTATGTCATTCCAATTGACGATTAAATATTTTCAAAAGTCAGTAATATTAATTTATTGGCTTAAGCAAATTGAATTCGAAATCTTATTTAAGTGGAGACGAGATATCCAAGATCATATTTGAATATTTAAGTACTTCTATTTGAAGAAAAAAAATTCTTCTCTCGAAAAGCTTCAATCAAGACAAAAACAGTTTAAAATTTCCATTTTCATTTTCCACCACGGCAACGATTCAAAACATCTGAAATCGGCTTTCGAAACTTGACCTTCTCAGAAACTCAATCTGCAGACAAAACTCTCCGACGACCAACTTCCCGCGTATATATACCGGGATATCCACAATGTCGCCACAAAGACTAGACGCGTTTCCTCATCTATGTTTGCGCCATTGTGAGTCAGAGGAGACGAATGAAGCAACTGGCACTTCAGAATTACAGAAAATCCAATAAAATGGCACAACTTTGTAAGATCGCCTATTCACGGATTATCACTAATCTGACGTGCTGATATAGAATGTCATGTATCATTATTTACTAATACGTAGAATCACTTGAGACAAAGAAAAATGCATCTGATAAATATCTCATTATGAAACAAAAAATTGTTTATCACAGTTCGGTAATTGGAAAAATGGTAAAAATAATTGCAATATAAGTATATGCTAAATTTTTGTTTTAAAATATTGGCGTAAGCAGAGGAAGAAAAAAGTTTTTCTGTGTATGGGCGTAAAATATTATTACATTCAATTATTTCCAATAGTTAAAACTTGCTATTAATCAATTTGTCAAAATCAGGTAATTGCTATAATTTAAATAATACTTGCATATAAGAAATTGAAAGACAAAATGAACTGTACGATAGAAATTAATAACAAATGATAGATCGAATCGAGGATAGAAGAGGATTAAGCGCACAGAATTCTACACAATAACTAATTTCAATCATTCAATCGTTATAGTTGAGGGGTTGCTACCTACTGATCAAAGTGTTAGGTTTTGTACTTTACGCAATTATAAAGTCAGTAAATTTTATTGTATTTTTCATCTATAAATAAATAGAGAGAAGTTCCATGTGTTATTATTTACTTTTTTTACCTATTTTGCATATCGATTAAAGATAAAAAAGAAGACCCGATCTCGTTTTTCTAAATAGTTATAAAAATTCATTACTATTGAAAATATATAGTTATATTCACTACAACTGTAATTGCATCTGAATAAAAATTTATTTTATTTACCATTTATGTCTTGATATTTTATTTAATATTTAAAATTATCTGCTAACCATAGTTATCTTACTATACAATTATAGTAGTCAGAAATATCAAACACTTTTTTCTTAATGCGACTTCAATTAATCTCCAGAATACTGAAATACCGTCCGGCGGTTTGAGATAGGTTCCTTTCACACGTATCTCAAAAGCCCACGTGTCATCTTTCCAATCCTTTTTAACGATAACCTTCGGTACCGAGAAGGTCCCGATTCTAAATTATTGTGTTCGCGTGTCCGCTCCTTGGCATGCCAGGATTATCGGGATTTCGTGCGCGGCGTTCCGAAAGATGAATAATCGCTGCGGAGCTACAATTCCCATGGGACGAATAGCAATTCGTGTCGTGGACGTTGAGCATTCGCCGTTACGTACATAAAAGAACACCCGTTAGATAGACTGGCCACTGCAATAAACGAGATCTCGACATGGATGAGGATTTGCATCGAGAATGAGGATAACGTAGGCAATTTAACTGTCCTACGCTTCGTCTCTCATCACGGGAATCAGAAAAATTAAGGGAAAAATATGTTAATTGCGTAGAAAAAAAGATCAGGTGAAATCTAGCTGCGGGTAAGTCGGACGGTCATTAAGCAACTGCTTATCTTGGTTTACGTACTTATTCAGTGGCGAACTGCATAATATTGAACTTGTAATTAGTATTAGAGACCTTATTGGAAAATATATATATAAATCTCTAAAAATCGATGAAAATCCTCGATGTATCGCTGCTTTATTCCATAAGTGACATTTTAAAGAACATGATTTTCGAGTTATTAACATGAATGATTTACGTAAGTCATAAAAAAATTAATCCTATCAATCATAAAAAATAAACTAATTTAACTTTAAAAAAATCGTCATAACTGAAAAAGAATGTTTTAAGAATTTCTTAAATGAAATAAAAATGTTAAAAAATTTGATCATATTAAAAATATATTATTCTTATGGATAATATTTAATTATTCTGTCAAGTTAAAAAATAATTCTTCCCCTTTGAGAAAACTCAATTTTTTTATTTGCGTCACTTTTGAAATAAAGAAGCGATATGTTTTTCTCGAACTCGTGAAATGAATTGAGACTTATTTTGATTAATGCTGCTACATACACGAGTGTCTCGTAATGTTACGCATGATTATATTACTTGTCATTTTCTTTCTGGAGAAAGAATCTGTTTGCAAGCACAGAGGAAGGAAAGTAAAGCCGCGACAAAAAGAAAACAAATGGTTGCATAAATTTGACAAAGAAAAACTCCCCAGAGGCGCTTTCATTCGCATAGCCAGTTCACCCTTATAAAACTCTACAATAAATCTTATATCTATCCTTTGTTTCGCAAAAATAACGGGTCACTAAGCGATAAGTACAGGAGCGATGCGCGCAATGCGCTCGCCTTTATATTATTATAAATCTCGCAAAGACGCACAGCGTACGTACGTATCAAAGAAATACACTCCTTTTCGCGATCATTCGAACGGGCCAACGGGAAATCAGGAAAACTTGGCACTCGAGACACGTTTAATCGTGCGCACGTCGGTCGCGAGAAAAATACGAACAAACGACGGTAACGCGCGTATGTGTTTATACATCGACGCAGTATAAATTATCGCCTTGGTGACACGTCATATGGCCTATAAAGGCCGCTCTTATTATGTTCGTTTTGAATTTATTGGTAGAACAATATCCATTTGACACTCCTGTGTTTGGAGATATCTGCTAATATCTATACTTGCGTTACCGTAATAACCTTTAATAACATATAATCATCTCTGAAATCGTTTCATGTATCATTTGTAATCAATCAAAAAATTCTATTGGTATTCGAGAATTATAAAGTTTAATGTGCGTTTATGAAATAAAAAACTCAATATTTTAATACTAGTGACATTGAAAATAAAACATATCTCGTTTCGTTCAGCAGAAAAAATAGCTTTGTAATTGTCGTACAATTTTTTAATATGATTGTCCTTTCTTGTCCTTAGTTCTTCACTGGATCTAAATGTATAAATCAATCATATTAAAGAATCTTACAATATTTGCAACGCTGTGTTTTCTGTTGAACGAAATCACTCTAGAGTCTACTTATATATACAGAAAATTGGAAAGGAGATGCCATTGTGAAAATTGATTCTCCGGAAATGAATACCCTAATTTCAGATATTCACTTGTATGTTGTCAAATTTCAACTTAAACAAAGGCTGTGCCTTCTCAGAAAGCCTAGCATATCTTTTAAGCCTTCGTTCTAGGCTTAAATTCAGCATGTAGACAGCATACAAGTATGAATAATTGAGGTTGGAGTATTCATTTCCGAGTTAATTTTCACAATAACATCTCCTTTCCAATTTTCTGTACATAAGTAGCCTCTGCAATACGTCTCGTTTTCGATGTTACGATATCAATGTTATGATATAACGCAATTTTTCGTATTATATTATGCATTAAACTTAATATATTCGAAAAAACAACAGAACTTTTTTTATTACCTGATATTCATTGGTAGCGAAAAATGTGTTCTATATTGAAGAGATATTTCTTTGCAACATATACCAAGTTAAATATATTCATATATAACGTTCTCTGTGTTTAACGAAAACCCATTAATCAAGTTTTCGCTCTTCAAGAATTTCTAAAAATGACGTTAATAGTAGAATCTAAAATCTACGAGATACAATCTACATGATTTCATTTAGCGGAACGGCCGAGCTCGTTACGCTTTCCCAGGCTAATTCCCAGCTTCATCCAGGAGCGTAATCCCGTGGAATCAAGTTTTGTCCCTCTCATTGGTCCATGTTGCGGTTAGTAGTTGCCAGCCGAATCTCTCTAAACTTCATGGCCTCGAGAGCTGGCCACTGGAAATCGTCGCATCTTCTCTAATCCATGAAATCTCCACAAAACCAATCGCATCTGTTGTACAAATGGCCAAAAGGAAAACACATACCTATTTATTCTTATACACCATGGAATCGCCAATTGTGCACTTTTAATCGTCAATTAACCTTCGCGTAACTTTTTATCATTGCGAATTTAAACGAATAATTTTGTCAGACACCTTATCGCTCCACTCGTATGTTTATTTTAAGTACATATTATGATCACAATATGGTTTTCGCGAAACTAAAAACGCACCAAAGTGCGATGACTCATTCTGGAGAAGCTGTTATCGCTTTTAAGGTAGAAAATAGATTACAAATCGCAATTTTACGGAATTCACGTCAGGAAACCTTCTTTATGACGTAATTTCACTCTATTTTATAACAAAGAAAAAGTACCTATCTTGGTCTACGTTACATATTATATTTAAAATCTCTTCCAAGTTTTCCGTAGAATTGTGTAAAGCAAAGTAAGCCGCTTTTAGGCTTAGCATGTACAGAAAATTAATTTCCTCTCTTAACCTCTGATATCAAGAGAGCTTCTATGTTCACAAATATTCATGCAAGATAAAAAATAAAAGATAAAAAAATACCGTTGTAGCACAAAAGTTATGAAACTAGACTCTTCATGATAAATTGGAAGAAAAATGTTTCAGAATCGCTGGATTATATTACAACGTAGGATATTATATATTATACGCAAGGAAGTCGGAAAGATAATAAGAAAATTTCAGCAACGCACCATTTCGTATAATTTCCATTTGTGATCCTGAATGTCTCTCGAAAATAAATATTTCGGAAATAAAAATTTCAGTGTGCGATTGCAAATGTTCCGAAATCTTCCTTCGAGAAAGCCATGAAATTCTGATGGAAATTACATAATTATAACCTTCGTTCGCTGATATAATTTCATATTTTAAATGAATATGTAACAATATTGTAACATGTAATGAAAAATATGATAATTATATAAGGATAATTATATAAAATATCACTCACCCCGAAATGCATTAGACTAAACAGGAACAGAACTTACCTGTAACAAGACAAAAAATACAAAGATTAGTACAATTCAAATGCACGTACATTTAATATATCTTACATAAGTATATAGTGAGTGTAAAAAGAGTGAATGTTCATACAGAGAAAATATCTTTTAAAAAAATCTTATTTTTAGAAAGTAAATATTAACAATTTGTTAACAAAGAATTTCAAAAATTATATATTTTTCAAAATTATATTACCTAATAAAATGTGCAATAACTAACATATTATCTTAACAATAAGTAAAATAAAAAATTTTGTTGTTTAGATGCACAAAAAGTATTTATATTCGAGAAATGTATGATTTTTAAAAGCATGAACACTGTTATTTTTACTCTTTTGTGTATATTAGAACGTATAACAAAACGTATTTATTTTTAATAAGTAATTAATTAGTTCATTTTCTAAATAAAACTTTTTTTATAAAAAAAAATCTTTCCTCTTTGTATTCTTTTTACATTCACTGTATTTCACTGAATTAATTCGGAGCAACTTTTGCAATCTGAAACGCCGACAAATCAATAACGACAAGACAACGCGATATTTGATTCCCAGCGTACGCAGGAATTTCGAATTAAGTGCAAAGTCGGCGGCGGCGGCGGCGGCGGCGGCAGTTCGTATTGCGCCATAGATCAGCATAATCCCACTTAAAAATATAGCGTAGGTACCGTGAAAGTAATTAAGTGCAGAGCGAATCAGCCGGCGCCTAAGTCGCGAGACAATTTCGCGGTGCCGTGCACGCTTACTTCCACCGACTTGTCTGCGAAAAAGCTCACCCACGCTGGAAACGAGAGAAAATAACGACGATAATAACGGTTGCCTACGTTCATCCCAATGTTCTTTCGCGACGCATCGCCTGAATCCGTCCATGAATTTTAATCGGTCGACCGGACGAGCATGGCCGCTGTATATACAACGAATAGCGTAAACATTGTGCTTGCATTTCTAACACATGCGTGCTGTGGCGGTTAAAATATTAATTGGGACTCGTGGGATGCGTCCGAAAACGTGAGAAAATAAAAGCCCCCTTGGCGGTATGAGAATTAGCGTATGGAACACGTGGAATAGGAAAGAACTCTTACTGCAGTAATTGAAACCGTAATTAACCAACACAATACATAGATACGAGTATAAAGTAACGACTAATAGTTAATTAAAAAAAGCTTGCATCGAAAATCGACATTAGCAATGACAATTCAACAAAAATCCAAAGAACAAATTCGTAATCGAAGTTCACATACGTGTATTTATACATAATTAAAGATTTACTCCAATATTTTAGGACTGTTTCAAGACTGACAAATAATCGGCATACGATTTGCTTGAACTGAAAATTATAAAAATTCACAAAAATATTATTAAGCACCAAGGTTTTATTTTGACCGAATATGGCTCTCTTAATTTGTGTTAAATTAATTTTTATTTGTAGAAAATCTCTTCCTCCAGAAAAAATTATGTAATTTAGCAATATAACAATACTATTATAACAATAATGATTATTATGCTTCAAAACGCTGAGTATGCCCGTTAATTATGTTTGCCTTTTCGAGCTTGGCTTGAAACGTAGATAAATGTATGCGAGAATACGAGCATGTAACAAAATATAGAGAGATACACAGATAGCAATATTATATCGTGCTGTTTGTAAATGTTTGCTGTATGCAGATAACACGAAACATAATGCCGAGCAATTAAAATTCTACGTGTTTTCGGAGAAACTTTACGCAATCATGTAAGATTAAATAAATAAATCTGAATGAATTTCTATTCGTGTAAGGGCTTCAACATTTTTCCCATTCTCTTCCTATGATTTCATTGTCTCTACGAGTGACCGCCGCAGTTTCTCGATTTCATCTAATTTTTCGCAGATGAAATTCTCATCTCGGCCTAGCGGATCTCGTTTTGTTTTATGAATACAAAGCCGTAGCACGTGGTTCATGTTGGCGGTGTGCAAACAAGTATTATCGTGCGACGCGCGAAAATAGCGTAGCGATATCGCGCTCTATTATCGTTGTCACTCGCAGGTATATATCGTCTGTGTGATTCACGCTCGTATCTCGCCGACCGAGTACGACGAGAAGTATGTCCCATATGTCACGAGCTTAATATACTTATATCTGCTTCCATGCTAAGCGACAGTGTTCATGAAGCCCATTTCACAAGGCACAAGACAAAGGCGCATGTCATCGCGCTGCAGCTCTCCTTTGTTAACGACCGAGAATTACGAAACTGCAAGTTACACCGATATTAGAAGAGCCGGTTTTTTCTAGATCAGCGATGCATAACTCACGATGAGTTCCTCTGTCATCCCTGACATCATTCTTTCATAACGACGAACTCGGCGTATTTGTTCACGTTCCGCGTATTTGTATTTTCCATTATCTTTGCGTTACTACCACTGTTGCCACCTTCAGATTAGTATTCCGGAAGTCGAAAAAAAAATAATGAAAATGTTCGACACAATAGTTTATCACTAACTCAAAAAAAAAGTCATCAAGATTAACTCGGAAATAGTCTGACCTAGGATGATTTTTATCTTAATAATAAAAAATTGAAGAAGCTCAGTCACAATTTTTTTTATTTCATCTTACTTTTTTTTAGAAAATATTGAATAAATTTACATACATAATGGTCTCGAATAATAAATTATAAAATAATCAATAATATACAAAATGTAATTAATAATAGTGACCTTTTAATTAGAGTGTAAAAAAGTATCCTAAGTGACAGGAAAGAAAATTAGACTATTTTTAGATTAAGCTCTGTTGTACCAGATATTTCTTTTCTGGAGAAAAGTTGACTGTCATTCTTTCGCGTAATTTGAATATGCATATCGTCAATAAAACTGATAAAGCTATCACTCTATTTCCTCATAAAAAGAAGTCATTAAAGCAGTTAGTTAAAGATTCGTTCAAAAAACCGAATAGATAACAACCATAATTATCATCTTACGATGTTTCAGATCTTAACTGAAAGTCGTAAAACTTTATGTAGAGACATTCATTAAAAAAAATGTTTAAGTTTATTTATTAAATTATATATAATAAAGACTATATGAAAGACATGTCTTCTTTTTCTCTCTTTTTTATTGTATGATATAAAATTGGTTAAATTAGAACTAATTCAACACAATGACAGCGAGCGATAGCAAGCTGATTAGGATCCTGCTAAGACTTTATAATATTGTATAAAAGGCCAGCGATGCGGTTATACAGGAAGGTTGAGCTACTTATTCTACCGCGGTATCTTCATTCGTGACGATGAAAATGCATAATCTTTCGTTAGTCTACGAGTGGTTTCAAGAGTACACAACGGGACCGTGCACTCACGTCTCCCAGCCACGTCGTTCTAAAGTCGTCCCTCGTAAAAGCGTCCACACATCATGGCGGGGATCGATAGACACGAGGACTTTTATCGCTGAGATAAATTACGTTTGCGTAAGAAAGGGAGTTTACGTGGCGTTACGTGATGCCGGTAAATGTTGCGAGACACACGGGAAGCCAGAGCGTGCGATGAAAACGATCTACTACTGAAGAACTAAATTTAGCATCTTGCGAAGAGGCGTAATGAGCAAGAAAAGATATAATCCAGGCAAATAGGTTGTCATAAATTACTAAATAATATTAAATACTGGATACTGATATTGCATAATAAATTATATTATATATGAAATTACTTGAGAATTATTTGATTATCTTTTAAAATTATCTATTAAGATTACACGAATACTTTCTCGCTATGATTATGCAAGCTGTTGACCTTCGTGAAACCTATTTGTCTTCGTTAACGGGCGCCATATGTATAACAGTAAGACGGTAATGCTCAATCGAGTTAAATATACGCTGCATCTGCGATTCAGCTCGTCTTTGAGTCTTCCAACGTGTCGAGATTCGTCTGTCGAAACTGTCTGATTAGAACTGTCTTCTTAATTAAAGATACTCATCTCCTGATACCTTTCTTTTATGTCGTCGTTATCATCAAAGTCATAGAAAAGAAGTTACGGTATTAAGAGCTATTGATTACTGGCACGGGGGAGATCATTATCTTTTAATTAAATTTGTTAAATATCAGAGATCGATATCAATCATGTAAATGTACATTCACTAATGACAGATTTCAGTTTACTCGTGATATGATGCAAATATATATAATATTTGCACAGTTGGAAATTTGTGTTAATAAATTTAATATATATCCCAAACAATCCACTCAAATTTTTGTATTAAATAAATTTCGTATTAAAGTAACACAAAATACGTAAAAATAACACTAATATTAAGTAAAAATTAAAACAAAAAAATATAACTGATACAATTTAGTGATTACATTTCTTCATAAAAATTATTGTTTATAATATGTTAAATTAATACATTTTATTCATTTATCTTAGAGAATCTTCGAGAATTAAAAAAAAAACATTTTTATGTTATTCGTTCACTTATATAAATTTTAATACTAAGAAGTTATTTTAATACTAAGAAATGTTGAATATCAATTTAACATAAAATATTCAAATAACACTATTATATGTTAAATTAACATTCATATGTCCTAAACGTTCAACACAAAATTTTAAAGGACTTGAGTGGACCGTTTTCTAACGCAAATATAAAATATTTTTGCCATGTGTTATTACTAATAATGTCACAAAATCTCATGACGTCGAAACGAAAACAGGGAAAACTAAAATGGTTCGTCTGAAGCTCAATTTCGATGTGAGTCAGCCTGTATAAAAGGGTAGAAATCCTTGAGTGGGGAAGGTACGTCTACTTCGGTTGTTACCCTGGCCATCGACCGTCTACGAACCGCCGCGTCCTAGGGCAAAGACCTTCGCTCGATATATTCCATCCGACAGTCTCCATCGTCTTTTAGTGACGCGATAAAAATGTTACATTGTAGATATCAGTAGATTCAGAAATCAGTTGAATATTCCGCGATACAACCTGTGATACATGAAGCGTAAACTAAAACAAAATGTTGTAAGTATATTTTTAAAACTTTTCAAGAAAATGGAAAAACTTATTTTCTTGAAAACACTTCTAAAATTCAACAATTACCATAATAAAGATATGAATGATTAGTCTTTATAAAAATTTTTAATTAAATAATTGTACAATGTAAAAAGTTATGTTAAAATTGCTTCAATTTTCAAACGTTATAAATCTAAGTGCAGGTCAAAACGTTGTGAGTTTAACAATAAGTAAAAATGCCAATTGCACTTATTACATTTTGAATTGATCAATTTTTTTCCGCTTGTAACAGCGTTTCACACCAAATATTGGTATGTAATAGAATGCAGCACTTACAATCCACTCATACAATGCATTTTCATCATTTTTATTATACTTATAATGATTTGCCGTGGCACGATATTACGCAAAACAATATTAAATACGTTGGAAATCAGTTATGTTTACAACCAGGAAAAGAAAGAACGCGATTCAAATTAATTAACGGAATTTCTTTTGATCGACCATGCGGCACATCATGCATACTTTATCGTGAAAAGAGAATGACGCGAATAAAGCAACGCTTTCAATTAAAGTCTGAGCAAAAGCGGCGGATGCTTCGCGTATTCCTAATGTTACCATATTTATTCTAACCATCTGTTCGTTCCTTTTCGATCTCTATTCTCTGAAAGATAAAAAAACGTTTTCTTCGATACTTCTTTTTCTCACAACAGTTTCGCCAGTTAATTGACCGGAAATCACGGATTTTTAGATTCGTGTAAAAAAGTTTTATTGGCATGAAAAATTGCTATTGACTTCGATTACAACGATTAAATGCCCCGCTAATCTCAATCAGAATTTCAAACAAATTAATTAACATAAATGAGATTAAAATTACAAATTAAAATTAAAAATGTTATTCATATTTCTTATGTACAACATGTACATCTCTTCACTTTTCTATTATAATAATCCTATTTAAAGCACAAGAAGAACAATGCAGCAGACGAACAATATTCATTATTAATTTGCTCTAACCCGTCGTAAAAGAAATTAAATGTAATTTTGAGATAATTATCTCTGTTGGATTAGTCTATTTTATACATCGCGTGATCGGGCGATTGTTTTCCGTATGATTTAATTGGTAAAGTCAATCATAATAAATCATAATAAATAATGTTAGATGCGTGAATTATTTCAAAACTGTTGGCGCTAAAAAAGAGAATTCCTACAATGGAATCTGCAGTCTTTCTATGAAAAGATACTGTGCGAGAGAGAGAACGAGTACCGTTGCTTCCACGCCCCGGCAATGACTCTTTCGTAGTCGATGTGACGACGCTGTTTTACAACTTCATCGGTGCTGCAGTGAAAAAACGCGGAAAGGAATCTATCGCATTTACCGGAGCCATCTGGCTGCATCGGACGTTCTCGTGCTGTCGCACATAATATGACTGCATTATTAATATGTATACATGATAAAATTGCTTTTAATTAAATATAATTACGTAATAAAATACATATATTCCATACGCAAAAATTACATGTACATGTGAAGTTGCTACATAGTGCAGTCATATGTTGTTTTCAAAATACGCGTGACTTGCGAATTATTATTATTCATAGAAGTGTGTCGACTTTATAAAATTATTATTTCAAAACACGTGCGTCTTTGTTAACATTTTTGTGTTGAATTTTTAATGTATTTTTAATGTATTTTTAATGTATTCGAGTGTCAACATGTAATCATGCAATTTGAATTCATGTTTTATGTTAAATTAACATTCAACATTTCCTAAATAATAATAAAAAATAGCACAATTTATTAGCAATAAATAACATAAAAAAACATGTTTTAAAATTATTTATTTAAATTCTAAAAAAATATGCTTACAAAAATTATCTGTGTTTTTGATATTAACTTTTGTATTATTTTTAACATATTCATTTTGTATTAAATTAGCACAAAAATTGATGAATCATTTGGAAGACATGATTGTATTAAATTTAGCCTAAATTTTTCAACTGTATTTGTAAAATTATTCGTACTGTAATTTTAAATGATATAATACATATTTTAGGAAGTCAACGGTTCGTGAAATTCGTACGAATTCGCCGCTTCCTAAAGTTATTTAATGTAATCGTTCACGTCGTTTCTGAAACAATTTGCGGCCAAACATTTCGTACGTGCCTCGCAAATTAACGTATTTCCCCATGTTTGAGATTCCCTTGAGATCCTTGATATTCAAATCTACCCGCTTATCAAAACGCGACAGTTCCTCGACTTTTCGAGAAATAACTATGAAAGTGGAACGTGTTAGAAAGTAATGCGGAAACGCCGAGATATCTCAAGCATTTTTAACCGGTCGACCTAATTCTATTTTTGGAATTTTCGATATTCTTCGACATGCAATGCGGGTGTCCAAATATTCGTTCGAAATGTTAGCGAAAGTAGATCATTGCGACGTACGTACATTCTTCATGAAACGTGGAATACGATGTCTTCTGTTTTAAATCCGCCACATACGGCTTCCTATCATGAGTTCGTTTGCATCAGCAATGTCAATACTGTATTACTAAATTATTTTAAGAAAGAAAAAGAAAACAAGAGTGATTAAATTGTAAAAAATATGAGATTATCCAAAGTCATTTTTTATGCATAATCATTGATTGCGCGTGCCGTGTTCGCAGGATCGCAAAGGTTTAAATATAAAATGCACGGAGAAGAGGGTACATCATTATGATGTTACTTTTTAACGGACACAGCCATTTTCCGTTCGACCGCGTCATCCGATCGGATGCCCCGAACGTGAAATAATACAGCAGAAGATTCCAGACGGGATGCTGGACGATCGATTTTCTTTAATTATCCAGCGAGTGCCAGTACGAGGCAAAGCGAGGCGTCGAATTATTCAGTGGCTTTTAGAAGGTAAGGAACTGATAATCTTCGATTCTCGTCACGATCCCTTTATCGGAAATGATACTAATGGAAAAATGATAATACGAGGCTTTGATGGCTGCGCCAAATTTAAGAAAGATTACAGTTGTTAAACGTGAAATATACTCAGAAGTATAAAATATACGGATCTTAGCTATTATGCATACTAATACCGATAATACAAGAAATTGTGATGATGTGTTAAACGTAGCAGCATAGCTAACAAGAATAGCTGTGTGAAAGAAAGAAGAAGTAAATATAAGTAAAAATAATAAAAATTTAACGAGCCTCAACATTTTTAAATCTCGTTACAATCACATACATAAATAACTATTATATTATACAGCTATACAGAAAGTATATCGTTCTTAATAATTTCTGTCAGAATTAATTCTTCGGTGCCACACTACAGAAACGACACACTTTGAGTATGGCATACCTAATTTGATTGTTTACAACTTTCATATAAAATATTGTAAAAAATTTTTCTTAATTAAATTACCAACGGTTGTTTAACGGTGAAGACACTCGTATGGAATCCAAAGAGATCCGGGTTTGATCCCCAGCCAAGATAATATTTTTCGCAATAAAATTATTTAGATTTTAATATGTTATTCGGTATCATTAAGATCTTTCTAAAATGCTTATGAATATCAAATTATGAACATTAAATTGCTAGTCAATTTAATTTGTGAATATTACTACTGTATATTTAATATGTGAATACTATTACTGTAGTTCAGTCGGGCTTATGTTTCAAGACCGAAAAATCAATTCGACGCGCAATTTAAATGACTACTTGTATAATATACAAATTCACATCAAATTAGTATTTAAATATTTAAGACCCAGCCCATTTAAGACATTTATATCCTGCTTGTTGAACCAAGAAGAAGAAGTATAAGAGCTAATAAATAATAGTTAATACATAAGTATAGGAGTAGAAGATAAGAATTAATATATATAATTTAGAAAATCACATATAATTCTAAATAAACTAGAATATTAGTGCAGGTAATAACGGTATGTCACTATTATAATGTAATAACCACGTCTATAAACGTGTATGCATCTATGTATTAATTACGTAACACAACATGAGCGCTATCCCTATTCGAACCTCCACCGAGTTCGATCATCTAGCAAACACGATATGGCTTTATCAGAACGCTCCTGCTAAACAGCGCTGCCGTACGAGCACCATACCATCATGTAGCGCAGTCACCACAATTCAATTCATGTGGAATTCAACATCCTGGAAATAGAGGAAATCGATGTCGATTGCATTTGCCGATAAAAAAAATAGACACGCAATTTGTCGAGTTTGAGCAGCAACGGACCGGCAGCTTTTATCTGTTCCGCGGATGTACCAGCAGCGGGTGCAAATCGCGGGGTCGTGAGAAAGGCTGGTGGATAAAGGAAACGAGGTATCCCGGCGTGCGGCGGGAGGGCTATTCGCGAAGATGCGGGAGGCTGGCTGGTAGAAGGAAAGAAGAAAGGGAAAGAGTAGAGGAGATCGGGGAATCCGCTTCTGGCCGAGGAAGATCCGGTCCTCTGGGATAATGGAATTCCTTTCTCCTCTTGAGGCTCGGTACTGACTGACGAGGGAGGTCCTGGTCTCCTATCGACGATCTCGAAAATAAAACCAGATCTACGAGCGAATGTTGGATTTCAATCAACGTCGATCCTACCTCTTCATGTTTTTCTCCTTACGAGTGGCTCCGCTGCCGCTGCCGTTGCAGCCAACGTCGTCGTCTCCTCCTCCTCTCGTAGCACGAAGCGTGAATTAACGTCTAACTCCTCTCGTGTGAAATTCAATTATGGCAGAAATATCTGCACGAGACCATATTTCTTCTTCCTTCTTTTTTACGTTCCGCCAATGACTTTTAAATATAGCCGTCAAACGGCGAGATCGTGAATTACTACATTTTTGTTAACCAAGGTGCAAATTTATTCTATATATTATTTTAAGATCCGGCTGAGCGGCAGATCATCCTTCTTTAAATGTCTGATCAACGACCCGTGAAATACGACCATTTCTCTTCACGTTTAATATTTTTTCATCGAACAAATACCGTGAATACTAATGAATTAATCAATAAAATGAATAATAAAATGAATTTTTGGGATATCTTTCGATATTTCTTGTGGAAAGTTTCACTTTTTTTCTGGCTCTCTATCTCTGTCTATAACTTTATCTCTATAATTCAGTTTCCAAGAATACAATGTTATATTATCAATGATATTTTCCGCAAAGTGTAAATGGAACGTAAAACAAATAGCTGAAGATCTCAGCAATGAGTCACGTATGCAATTTATCTCGATGTATGTACATAGATGTTGCATTTTTCAGAACCACAATCGACTACTTTTACTGAAACTAAACACGTTTTGTTTTTCAAACTTCCACCTCCAACGCATTCTACAAATAGAGTTCAGAACTTTTCGCGGTATTAATGAATATTTTTGTGCTGACATGAATTCACATGGAAACACTTGCTGCCAGTCTAAATGTGCTGTCATGATTTATAGATATCGTTCATAATGCTTTCCTGCAATAAGACAGCTTCAGCAGGATGATAGATTACCGTCGCTATATAGATGATAATGTCAGCAAAAGTGAGATGCTCCGAACTTATACTGAGGTAATAATAAGAATGCATTATCAATGTATTATTGACTTAGGAATAGCATTCTTTTATATTATCAAAATTGAAACAGAAGTCACGATAATAGATATATTTTGAAAATAGAATCAATAATATTTAATAAGAATAGTAATAATAACAATGCATTCTTTACGGATTGTGATTTTTTTTTAAATGTATTATCCCAAACTTGGCGAAATTTAACTTAATGGATTTGACAAGTAATGAGTGAAAATTTTTAACGCAACGGCGAAATAAAAAAATTATCGGATCTTATATTTCCCGATACGTGCGGTAAAGTTTGTGGTCCAAATTTTCAGAATATCAGATGGTCCAACATATTCCATAAATATACTTGAAATCATACATTGGAATCTCGAAGAAACATAATAAATTTTCTCTCTTCGTCCTTGATCTCGAGCGGTGAATCGAAGTTTTATTTGTTTTACGAACCAAACTTTTTAGCCAGGAGGAATTTCAAGACGGGAAAACAGGGAAGTAATGGCAACGCTACCAGTAAGAAACCGAGATCAAGTAAGAGGTTCAAGAGCGCACTCAAGATGAAGGTGGAAGGATGGAACGCGATTCAACAGAAGTTTCAAAGAGCAGCGATGACGGAGTAAGAAGGTAAACTTGGGTACGGAAAGTCGGAGGATTCCGAGAAAATTTTCAAAAGTCATTTTCAAGAAACGCGAGAGGCCGTACGACATCCCTTTCTCCATTTCGCCACTATGCTTAAAATTCTTATTGAAATTTATATACCTGCCAAATTCATTAATTAAAATTTGTCAAGTTTGTGCCGTTAAAATCATAAGAGAAATGATACTTCACTGTTATTCCTATTATAAATAATGTGAACAAAATCTTATAAAAGATTTCTGGAAGAAAGACAAACATTTTGTTAGTCTGCCTAATGGATTAATGAATTAATCTCTATACCTCTGTTCTCTTTCGTTTAAATATTTTACAATCATCAAAACGAGTTCATCGAGGCAACGAAGGCGCTTTATTTTCGTATGAGGATTTTTTTCCGCGTTAAATAGAGTCTCATCTTGATGTCTCTTCGAATGCGTGCAACGCATCGCCGCGGAATTGGAATTTCCTTTCACCGTAGATGAAAACCTGTTACACGAACTTTTTTCATAGTCACGCCTTTACGCAATTGTCGTTGGCGACAATAATTTCGGGAAGACGTTAAAAATCCATAAGCCATGCACTAGTTAACACATGTCAATTGATACGGAAATCCATCAAGCGTGTAGACCACATTTACTTATCGTCGATCGCGTTTGGCCGAACAGGTGAACCAGCTACTTAGGTTACTTTCAAACGTAACTGTTCTGCATTAAACTGTCAGCTTTCTGCTATGGATCACCGAGTACCAAGATTATTATCATTATATACAATCTCTTTTTCGTATCGTTCTCACGGATATACGAATTTTTGTAACAAATTTTTGTATAACAAAAATAAAAATCTCGTTTCACAATATCAAAAAGCTTGAAATTACATAAAATAAAAAAAAACAATTTTCGTTAATCTAATCATATTCCTGACAGTTATCTATTACGGAATACGAAGCACCTGCCTATACTATTTTGCTTATTATTAATTATCCCAACGCTGCCTCCTGCATGATGCAGCGTTCGCGAGGAAATACTAAGAAACCCCTCGAAGCCAGTTGAGTGCATCGACGCATACCGCATATGCATTCCAAGCTTAATTATACGTCGCAAAACATCGCGTCCTTTTACGGTCGATAATTTGCTCCGTGTTAACGCGTTTCTGTCTCTTACGACGTGTCGGGTCGTTAAAGGCATCGCGCATAGTCTTCTGAGTTCTTATCCGCGTCCTCAGCGTAATCAATTCGACGTACTAACGAAGTTTCATGGCGCGATACATTGGCTCTGAGATTAACGCCGCAGCCAGCCGTGCATGGCCTACGTTGCAATGTGCACCAGACATCCCACTAGACCACCCCTCTCGCGTCTTCTCCTATGGTCTACGTTAAATACGCCAAAGGCGTCTGCGTTAACTGTTAGGTACGCGACCACGGCGTTATCACCTACGTGCATACGCGAGCATAAGCACGCATAAGCGCGCGGCTACAGGCGCCATATGCTCTCCCAGCAACCATAGATAAATACAAGCACGAACACTGGTATTTATGTACGTACACACGCACATCTATCGCACACGCACAACGAATGCTGTTACTCGATATTATGAGAAGAGTTGTACGTCTGTAACGTTTTACGACCGTACGAAATTCCCGCGCGATGCATCGCGATTTAATTTCCGCGCGCGTGTTGTGTTCCAATCCGAAAGTTCTCCTCGGGAAATACGATACTCTGGAGTATTCTCAGTGCCATGATTTTCCAGCTGTATAAAATTAGCAGAATCGAATCAGCAGAATCAAATCGGACCTATTGGAATTTTTAGTTCTTTTATATTAAATTGTACTGTTAAATTGTACTGTTTTACTATTTTATATTAAATTGTATTAATGATAATTTTGTACTGTATGCCATTTCAAAAAAATCGTGATGTTGCTAAGCATTAAGCTGACAAGAACAATTCAAAATAAAAGAAAAATAGAAAAATATCAGAAAACAATAGGATTGAAATTGTACTAATTACCAAAAACAATTCTATATTATGTGTCATTCTCAAGAAAATAGTATATCCTAATTTAATATTTAAACTGATAAAGAATCATAAAAAAAATAACATAAGGGCAAAATGAATTTATACTAATTTATACCGTTGAAAATAAGTTAAGTAATATTTTACATTTTTTTTCTCTTTAAAATGACTTTATTATATACTTACAATCTACATTTTAGCGAGTTCAATAACAAAATCAATGTGAACCCGACACTCAACTTAAAAAAAGAAATTTTTAACATGCAATAAATTTTATAAATTAGCTTGGTTTGCACTTGTTTATATCATGTTCTTTTACCTCATAAGATTCAAAATTAAATTTCCACTTTAAGACATTATTGTTTCCGAGAAAGAGAAATATCATCTAATTCAGCACTTATACCTATTTTTACCATTTTTTATTTGATTTATATCTTTAAGATGATTATATTGAAATTTCAAAATAGAGGTAAGAGTTAACTTTATTATTTTTTGAAGATATTTTTAAACCGTAAATAGATTTGAAATTTCGGTGCTATTTCAAATTAAAACGAGTAATTCGATTAACAAAGAAATTCGAAACAGCACTTGCTTGCAGATTTAAAATATTTCAATATAGGATGCTAGCATTTTTTCTTTATATTGAACTCCTTAAGATACAAACGAAAAGAAAATTTGTTACAAATCTAGTTCAATTTTAATGCTCATTAAAAATATATATATATATATAATTGTTTTTGTGATAATACAAATTAGTACAAATTCAATCCCATTAATTTATGATATTATTTTTCTTTTTTTCTTATATTTTAAATTGATTCTGTCAGTTTAATACTAAGCTAAAAGCGTTACGATTTTTTTGAAATGGTACACAGTAAAATTATCATTAATAGTACAATTTAGTACAAAATAAGTATTAAAAATTCCATTTAAGAGATCCAATTTGATTCTGCTGATTTG
>Ga0157364_1000836_pt1 | contig 23691 bp, 24 predicted proteins | sample AttsexASBM2_FD_111476 | JGI IMG/M metagenome (GOLD analysis project Ga0157364, IMG submission 111476) | Fungus gardens microbial communities from leaf cutter ant in Ribeirão Preto, State of São Paulo, Brazil - Atta sexdens ASBM2 | ecosystem: Host-associated > Fungi > Mycelium > Unclassified ...
GTCAGTTTATAGTTCCATTGCCGATTTTGCAATAAGCATCAATTGCGTCAGGAGTCAATCAATAGAGTCAAAGACAAACAAGTTTGAATACGGAGCATAAAATATGATTCATCAATCATATGACTAAAATTGCGGAAGACTCGTATATATTACGTTTTAAATTGCCTTCGTCAGCATATATTTGTTCTCATTATTTAAGATTAATTTAAAAATAAGCTCTAGTTTCTTTATAATGTATACACATGACAAGCATGTTTTTTTTCTTATTTGTAAATCTACATAAATCCACACGTGTCACACTTTGGCAAAATAAAAATCAAGAGTCACAAAAATATAAACAAAATTTTTTTAGGAAATTTTTAATATATTTATTTATTTGACTTTTAAATGTAAATTTTTGTTTTTTCGTCCACATGATTAAAACTCCTACAGCACAAAAAAGTTGCTGCAAATTCTATGCTGTATATTAGGAAGTAGAGATAAAAAATCTGAGTAAAAAATTGAATAAAAATCAATTCTTTACTTTCTCAAACAGAACAAGTTAAATAATAATGTCAAAATATTAAAATAAATTGAAAATGATAATAAATTGAAAAATGATTTTTAATAATTATTTTGGAGTCATTTTGATATAATGATTGTTCTGCTTAGATTTAGTCTTGAAAATTATTTATTTCGATTTATTTTCTTTGGACATATGGTGATATATATTATTATATGTTATTGTTCTAAAATTAATTTAAAGTTTTTGCATTCATCCGAAAGATTTTTGTGCAAAAATAGTTGTAAACAATGAAAATATAGTACAATAACTAAGCCGATAGCCACGAGTATTATCTATTTTCGGAGTTTTGATAAAAAAATTTTTTTTTATTGTACAAATTAATGTTCAATTTGCTAAGTTTTTATTTCTAATTGCAAGCAAAAATCTTGATTTTTTAAAAAAATTTCTAATTAAAGGAAAAAGTTGCAATAAAATTTGTGCAATAAAAAAGACAACATTTGAAAATTCAATTTCCAGATTTCACATCATTCATTATCGGTGTCTCGTCAACGTCGTCGGGGATCGAACGAGTACATTGTTGGATCAATTGACGGTGCTTAGCACCGATCGACACCAAAGACTGCGAGTGAGCACACAGTGGGTAAATAACTAGATACGGCGTCGTCGCACGCGTCTGCTCGGGAGGATCCATTGCGTTGGACCGGACGAGCCGAGTTTTAATCCTCGTTTCCTCCCCCTCCGGTTAAAGCATCGAGGATGGCCGATGTCAAACAGGATCACAAGGGCGAGGACGTTGACAGCTATGGGATGGGCAACAGCGCCGACCCGAAGAACATGCAGGAGCTGACGCAATACGTGAGTCCGCGTATTTACGCACAGGATGACGATGACGCATCCAGGGACGATCCATCGCGATGCGACCCTGACACTACGTTGACTCCTTTACAGGTGCAAACGCTGTTGCAGAACATGCAGGATAAGTTTCAAACCATGTCTGACCAGATCATAGGAAGAAATATCCTTTTTTTTCTGCTTAACCTAAAACGGTGCTGCAAGCTGTTGAAGCGGCATTTGTGGAAAAATCTGTGTTGACATTTTATCATGTAACAGGGCTTGTTTCTGTTAGTGCACGTCAAGTTTTTTTCTGTATTGCCAAATAGTTTATTTATCTCTGAACGTAAGTAGTAAAAAGCATATAGCTGTTTTTTTTTATTATTAATTTTGTACGAGTCATGCTTCTGTTTCAATAATTAGGAAGGAAACTTTGTGCCTATATGACTTTAAAGTTTTATTGGCATATGCTTTTATATTCCAATTAGTTGTTTATAAGAGATTAATAAATCTGTTTTTTTTAGCTGAATTTCTTGCATGGTTCATCTCCTTTTTTTTCATGTTGAAAAAAAAAGAAAAAAACGAGCCACTCAAGAAAGTCACAAAAGTTTAAGTAAAAAGAATCTGATATATGTATTGTTTGTATATAAATATCCTCAACTATATTAATTTTTTAACTGTATTCAAGACCATTTCCTTTATTTGATTATTAATTGAATTAAATATTATACAAGTGAACTACATTCATTTATTTATTATAGTATTATTCATAAAAGTAACGTATGTTTATTTATAGTATTAATAGTTGTTACAAATATATAATTATTATAAGATCCTTAATAAGAAATACTAGATGAAATGGGTAACAGAATAGACGACCTGGAAAAGAATATCGCAGACCTAATGACACAAGCAGGAGTCGAAGGAGGTGATAAATAAGCTCATTCTTTCTTCAATGCACTCATCTATCATAAATAACAACTTATCTAAAGTATCTAATAAAGTATCGCTGTATGTACTTTATTGTCATGGAAAAAAAATGTATACAGATAGTGAGATATCCATCCTTTTGTTACAATACGAAAAATAAACTTACACTTTTTTAAAAATATATTTTGATATTTTAATTTTATTTCAATTCTCGTTTCAGATAACTGAGATATCGACTAAACCAATATAACAATTAGGTTACTTAACTTCAATGGAATGCGGGTTACATTGAGTCTTATATATTATCTTTATCTCAATGTTTCTCTTATCTCTTTAAAACAATATTGCGCATCTACAAGGGCGTTTAAATTAATACAAATAAGCAAGTGTAAGAAAATGTTTACTTTGTTTGATTCAATCTGTAAGGTATGCGATATATTATAGATGACATTAAAGACTTCTGACATGTAGGAATTGCTGGGACGGGTCTGAGAATGAAGCGTTTCTTTACTTTGTATCCAGTGTGTTTTGACACTCTTTTCTAAAAAGATAAAAATGCAAAATATTAAAAGGATGATTGAAATTACATAGATTTCTGCCTAGTTCTCACAGGCTTCTCTCGAATTGATTCTGATTCCGTTTCTTCTGTGCTGTCTGGATATTCTTCAACTTGAACCGACTCTGAAGAATTTGTGTACGCAGTTCGTATAGAATCCTAAAATTTGCCATATTAGGATCCAAAATTAAAACTACAGAGCGATATGTTCAAATTTTGCACCTACAGCAGATTCGGTTCCTCGATTAGCTAATTTCTGTGACGCCAAGGGCGAAGATGCGAATCGAGTGGCTAAGTTCGTTAACGAGTAAGCCTGTCGAAATGAAGTTCTGCCCACCGTGTCTAATCTTGCAACAGAATCGGGAACTCGTAATGTGTCTCGAAATTCCTAAATACAGAAGTAATACTTTATTTGAATAATGATTACAAAATTGCATCAGCATTTAACAATAAAGTTTAACAGTAAAGTTAATATTGAAATGTCAAGTCTTTCTCATTAAATCATAACAAAATATTAATTTAAAGCAAGTTTACCCCGTTCATTTCTCCTCTCGCATTTTGAAAGTCCTGCATGTTAAAGGATGAACAATATTGACCACCATATTTTGTAAATATAATTCTTTCTTAACTTTAATCAGAGACACAATTTAGAAAAAAATTAAAATGATCTTCTATCTCACCTCAATATCTTTAACTTCGTCAATAGCTGCAACATCTTGATATGCTTTGGTCAGAAGCTCGAGGGCTTTTGTATGAAAGCTCAATTCGACAGTGACAAAATCTAAAAGTATAGATTTCAAATCGTGCAACTTTCGTCGTTCGAATGAGTCAATTTGTTCCTCCAGACCTTTTACCACTCGGGATACTTCGATGGACGCTTTCGTTAGCTCCGACTCAGCTTGAGACTGATATTCTTTTTCAGTTAAAGATTTATAATATAACAAGATATTCTTGAAACTAATTATATCACTTTAAAATTACTTTATTAATATTTTTTATTAATATTTTATTAATATTAATATCTTGTTCTTAATTATTAATTTAACATTTTGCTTCATTGTTATGAAAGATATAGAATTAATTAAGTTATAATTAAAATTAACTAATGTTGAAATAAATTTTTAATTATAAGGATACTATCATTTGACGATTTCTGGGATTTCTTTCTCGAACTTTGTCCAAATGTCTTCGTCTTGTAAGTTCTCTGTCGCGTGCTGCAAATGTGTTTTTTACATCATCGCGGGCATGTTTGCAAATTATTGCATATTGCGAAAGAGGTACAATCACTTTGGAATCCAATCTTTGTACTTCCGCATCTCTGTAGAGCAGATCGATAATGTTAAAAGTATAAATCAAAATAATATTGAAACAAAAAATAAAACGTAATGCAATTAAAATAGCACAGATAAATCAAATGAAGATTATTTAAAAATTTTCTAATAATTTTTCGCAGTTGAGGAATAGAAAGCTGATTTAATAGAAAAAAATAAAGACCTTTATAAATTTCATTATTAATGAAAATAGCAACTATAATTTTTAATTTTTTATATATGTCAATACTAAACGTAAAAATTATTTACAAAAAAGTTAGTATTTTTTATGCATTATGAAGAAAACGTAATTATTTGAAACAAAATCTAGTTTTACGTTTTACCTATAATCACCGATGACTGATAATGTTGCAGAAAAATTTGCTAGTCCGGCGCTCATTGATCGATTTATAACTTCAGAATCTGCATAAGTTTGTATTGTTTTAGCCACCTCATCGCTTTTATCACGCAATCTGAAAAAATAAATTAGTAAATAGCGAACGAAACGGAGCACATCGTTGTCAAAACAATAGGGAATAAGAATATGTCACTAAGGAAAAATAATCGATATGGTTTGTTGGTCGGAGGAGCACCTGGCAGCTTTTCTGGTGAACGCCGCGAATATTGAGCACAGCTCGGCGAAGTATTTTTCTACGCCAGTTATGCGATCTTGTACAAACTTCGCTTCTTGCTCACTAATAAAAAAATATTTACATTTAATTTACATTTAATTTAAGGTTTGTTTATGATTTGCTTATGATATGTCAAATGGCGACATAAAAATAAATCACATGTTTTCAGTTTAACTTACTACAAGCTGCTTTGAGAACGTGATCGAAGCATCTTTTTATTAAGTTCTTTAAAAAAATCTTTAAAAAATAATTCAACGAACTGTTTTACGTCAAATTTCTTTGCCGCGGAATTATCTCGCGAAGCGTAGAAAACATGTTTCTTTGTTTCCTTTCCAATACGCTTCGTTGACAGTTGCCTACTGGTAGGTAAATTGCCGCAGGTGAAGTTATACATGTATTTTCTATACTGTCTTCGAGCTAACTATGCAGGGGGTTGATTACGAATTTCTGATTATCTTATGAAAGATGATTCTATCTAACCTATTTATTATAACTTTTTTTATGTTCTATTTCGCGATAATACAATCATTTTTATTATTATTCTCTTAATAAAGATTTGTACATTTTATAACTGTCTATATAAAACAAAATCAGATTGCTTTTATGCATTTACATTTAGGTTGGGTTATTTTATCTTTCGGTAAACTTTAGCTCACTATCTTATTCTTTTATGCTGCTATTCTTTTGTTTTTTCAGTAATAGATAAATTACCGTATAATTTACCCGAAGATGGAATAATTAGCCCCTAATTTTTATATTAGAAAAATAAAACTAACAGTTAAATCATGTAAACATATTTTTATGCATTTATATTAAATTTTTATATTAGAAAATGAAACTTACGTTATATCTACTGTATATAAAATGTGGAAAATGAATAAGGAATTTTACATTATTGATTTTACTTATCTTTGCTTTATAATACTGCAATAAAATAACGAATTGATCAGCAATGTCAAGATATATTTATAAAAATACTTTATTGCAGGTACACGATTTAATATTTAATAAATAACAAATTTATACAATAATTATACAATAATATAATATCGCAATTAGCTAGTGTCTTTTAGCACAGCGAATGAATGTCCTGCGCCAGTACCCACGAGAATGACAACGGAATTAGATGGCACTGAAAGAAATTCCGGCCGTAAAACATTCTCCGTTTTTCCGTTACCACAGTTTCCATGCTCGTTCCAACCCCAGCACAGCACTGCTCCATTATCTATAATTAAATTATTTATTATAATATATATAATATAATAAAATAAATTCCCAATTACATAAAATTGTAATTATTTGACGTGTCTTTTATTTCTTTAGCATTTATACATTTTATCACATATAATAATTTACCAGTTAAGGCAACATTATGCTCCGATCCAACTGAAAGTTGAATGATTTTCGGGATATTTTCTATACACTGAAGTCTCTCTTCCATAGAAATTTCATTTTGTAATTTCAATAAAAAACGGCCTAATTGACCATAGTCGTTTCTTCCCCACGAAAAAATAATACCATCTGAAATTATATGTATATTTTAATATGTATATAAAAGGTTTAATATATGTAGCAAAAACACAAAGTGAATTTAGTTTTGTTTACTGCTCAAGATATTTATGTGACTCCAGCCTGTATGAATTTGAATTGGTGTATCATGTTGTATGCTTGAGAGAGGAATACATAGAGGTTGCGATATTCGTGTTTCAGAAAATGTTTTAGAAAAAAATCCCAGCTGTCCGTGCTTGTTATCACCAAAGACATATATATTATATGTTTGTCTTTTTGTTAGGACTATAGTATGATATTGACCACAGATAACATTTTCCACGTTTCCTTGCATTGCCCGTTCTGCAACTGTTCACCTGTGTTTTAATTAAGTGGAAATATTTTCATAATAAATTTTTTTTATAATAAAATGTATTTTCAGTAAAACAGTTATCGGCGTTACTATTTAAGTAACAAGTGATAAAATAAATGATATAAAATGTATAAAATTTAACCTAGAAGAGTGATAAGTAAATATTGAAACTATAAATATTGAAACTATAAACTATAAAATAATAATATAAAAAACTATAAAATAATAATATAAAAAATAATAAAAACATATATTAATAAATATTCGAAGAAATTTAATATCTTTAGAATTTTTTAATTCATACATTCATTTTTACAGAATAAAAATTATTCAAAATATGATTTATTATATACCTTTGGTGAATATACCAAGAAGAGTATAAGGCTTCATGGTTTCTGGATTAATCAAACCCAATTGTCCTCTATTATTTGATCCACAAACATAGAGTTCATGATTCTCTGTTACTATGGCGGTGTGTCGCAGACCCATTGAAACATTCTTTATTTTCTTGTCAAATGAAATTTTGCGGGGATGAGATATTGAAGGAAAAACTGAAGGATCCAAACCTAATTGTCCATAACGATTGGAACCCCATACATATAATTCGTCATTCCTTGTTAATGCCATGGAACTGTCCCATCCACAGCAAATATCAATCACTACTTCATGTTCAAGAGCACATATCCTTTGAAATATCAGAATATTTTCTTGCTCAATGTTGATGTTTCCAGCTTGTCCTTTATTGTTCAAACCACAGGAATAAACATGACCATTCGTATCTAAAATCAATGTGTGTCCAGCACCACCAACAATTTTCCTGATGAATTCTGGCTTTAAGGAACATTTAGATAAATCAACTTCTTGAGGTAGAACAAATTGCTCAGATAATAAACCTTGTCCAAGTTGACCATGGGAATTTGCACCCTGTAAAAGATATATATGCTCATAACATTAATTTTTCGAATTTTTTATAAATCTGTTATAGAGTTATATTTTGAAAGTTGAAATTTTTGCTTTCACTCAGACATATACATATATTCAGAAAATCCAATCTCACAATGCGCACGATAGAAGTTCTCGTTAACATGACATAACAAAATTTTGGATATTTTATAATTATAATTATAATTATAATTATCTTACCCATGAAATCAGACGATACGTAAACATTATATTTGAATTATATTCTTTATTAAATATTTTCTTTCTTATAATTCAGAATATATTTCTTTGTATTACTCCACATCCGTATATTTACAAAATGCGATAAAATGCGTCATTTGGAAAAGGCAAGTGCTCATGAAAAATCTCCAACTACAACAATTTAGCGTAAAAGTCTTTCTTGGTCGATGAAATATCCAATACAATATTTTGCTAAATGTCTTGTTATTTAGCAAAAATAATATACTATTTTTTTACACATTTTTTTGTTTACACATTTAAATGGTTTTATATGCAGTAGCCTTTAGTAAGTGCACGAATTTTGGATTAGGTATATGTGTTAGGTATGTATATATGTATGTATATGATGTAAATAAACATGCCGGCATACGAGCAAGTCACATTAAGAAATATAGATTAATTAAACAAGAATTTTTTTCTGACTGTGTAACATTAAATGCTGTTATTTTTGTAAGTGACGTAACGTAGAAGATCAATTAAGCTGAGCAAAATGCAGGAATCCGTGAAGTTCAATCTTAAAGAGGTTAAATCGGATCTTCTGCATGCGATACGCGAATGCTCCCAGCGCGGTTTGCTACACACTACTAAATGGTAAATTTTTATTTGAATAAATGTATTACAGTCCCTTTATGCGTATACTTTTAGGATTCTACATTCATGTCTCTTTGTTATAGGTTAGCGGAATTAAATTATTCTTTGAAAAATATAGATATAGATGATTTGATTATACATGCCAAAATACCAGAGGTCAGCGAAGCAGAGGATATTTATACCTTAGCTAAAACATACTTTGATCTAAAGGAATACGATAGAGCGGCTTATTTCACAATGGACTGTGTAAGTCCTAAGATTAGATTTTTACATTTATATTCACGTTATTTATCAGGGGAGAAAAAGAAGATAGACGATATGACGGATGTTCCGCCAGATCCTCTGAAAAACGAGACTCTAAAGTATCTTTGTGCTGATCTAAGGTCAGATCATTTGGCATCAAAACTAGATGGTTATGGATTATATCTTTTTGGTGTAACATTGAAAAAGCTGCAACTCATTAGAGAAGCTACAGACGTTCTAGTGGAATCTATTCATAAGGAGCCTATGCATTGGGGTGCATGGTTAGAACTGGCTGCTTTAATCACAGATAGGGAGAAGTTAGAGAGCTTATGCCTTCCTAATCATTGGATGAAATATTTCTTTATGGCACACATGTACTTAGAATTACAGCTCATAGATGAAGGTTTAGCGTTATATTGTCAATTGCAATCGATGGGTTTTCAGAAAAATGGTTATGTTTTAGCTCAAACTGCAATTGCAGTGCATTATAGAAGAGGCAAGTTAGCGAATTCAGTATTTAGAATAAACAACTGTTTATAATCTTTATTGAAATATTTTAAATCAATTTTCTTTCTTGATTATATAAATTAATTTTAGAATTTAGTTAAATCTATCGTGCATATTCATAATTATTTGAAATATATTTTCTTCTAAATAATATCTTCTAATAATAAGCAATAAGTTGCTTGAATATCATGTTATAAAAACATTTTTTATTTTAGATGTTGATAATGCAATAGAAACTTTCAAAAGAATAATAGATGAAGATCCATATTGCCTTGATAACATGGACACATATTCGAATTTACTTTATGTGAAAGAAATGAAAGTTGAATTAGCAGATTTGGCTCACAGGGCTACCGAGATAGATAAATACAGATTAGAGACTTGTTGTATAGTTGGTATGTATTAATTGTTCATCTCTTTAAAAAGCATAATTTCATATTTAAGGAAAATATACTTTTAAGAAATATTTTAAAAATGGTGTCTCTTTTAGGAAATTATTACAGTTTAAGAGCGGATCATCAAAAAGCAGTGATGTATTTTCATAGAGCATTAAAAATGAATCCTCAATATTTATCAGCTTGGACACTGTTAGGTCATGAATTTATGGAAATGAAAAATACTAATGGTGCTATTCATAGTTATAGACAAGCAATTGGTAAATTCTTTGCACATTTTTTTGTTTGCATCCGTAACATATTACATTTTTCATTTATATTTTTCAACTTGCTAGAGGTGAACAGACGAGATTATAGAGCATGGTATGGTTTGGGTCAGACATACGAAATCTTGAAAATGCCATTTTATGGGTTATATTATTATAAACAAGCTCAGCTTTTAAGGCCCCATGATAGTAGAATGGTTCTAGCCTTGGGCGAAGCATATGAAAAACAGGATAAAATTCAAGATGCACTCAAATGTTATTACAAGGCATGCAATGTAGGCGATATAGAAGGAATGGCACTCTTAAAATTAGCAACGTATGTATCCGATATGTAATATCGAAATGATAGAAATAATATATGTATATTTTTTTATTTTGCTACAGACTGTATGAGAAATTAGGAGAACACGATCATGCAGCGGCAGCTTATACAGATTTTGTAATGGATGAATTTCGAAGTGTCGATAGAACAGAACTGAGTCACGCATATAAATATCTCACGCAGTATCACTTAAAGAAGGAACAATTGGATCAAGCTAATCATTATGCACAGAAGTGCCTTCAGTTTGATGAAACAAAAGAGGAAGCAAAAGTGCTATTACGAACTATCGCTGAAAAAAGAGTGAAAGTAGAAGAAACTTCTATGGTGGTAAGTAATATTATTTAATAGTAAAAATAATTAGCAAAATAATTAAATTTCGTTTTTTTAGGTGGATGATATGAATGAAACGGATCCTGTGATTGAGCAAAGAGTGCGAACGGATGCAACACCTGGAAGTCAACTATCGCCAATGAATCTTTCGTTCACCCCTACACCATAAATAAAATGGATATTTTCCGTTCAGTATATAATTTTAAAATGCTTATAATTCTGTACATAAATACAAAAGATTCATTTTTTGTATTATATATTTTTGTAATAAATTTTTTTTCTCTAATGGTATAATAAACGATTAAAAATTCTCGTTGTATTAAGTGCAAATGGTTGTAATTATTGGATAGCATATGTATATATATATATCGTATATATAAATTATAAAAAAACAAAAGTTTACAAAATTTCAATTTTTTTCACTGATCGGAAAAAAGATCAAAATTGGTTATTAAATTCAATATCAGTTCAATACAATGTTTATTTATGTTTATTATAAAAATAATTGTGCAGTCAATTCATGTGTGTTAATATTTAACTTACATATTAATACTAAAAATAAATCGATATCTTTATATAATATATATTGCAATAGATTTGTGTGAATTATTTCCTGTCGAAGATTTATTTAGAATTCCATTAATTACATTCTATCATTGTATGAAAATATCCTTATATAGACCTAATGTATATAATTAATTATTAATAATGTATATATAATTCTTATTGTTAAGTATAAAATGCAACTGATTATCAGTTGAAATATTTAATTTGCATTTGGACATTTCTTCTTCGGCGAGTTATTGTTGACCAATATTGTTTCCTGTAAACATAATATATATTTATATATTTTCAATAATTCCTACAATTTATTCTCTCTAGTAATATTAATTTCTGAATTTATATTTACTTCATCGGAACAGTCGAGATAATTTCTTGTTTCTCTAAATCTCTGAATAATTCGTTCGTGTGGTGAAGTTGCAGTAAGATGTCGTGAATATTGATATTCTTTTCTTGCCGGCGTTAAACCTAAAAAGAAATATTAAATGAATTTTCAAGTTTGTTTTTTGTTGCTGCGCTGGACTACAATAAAACTTTTTCGCTTTCTTTTCACTTTTTCACTAAATTAAAAAAAGAATATATATATATATATATAATATATATAAAACCTTTTTTTTAAATGCAATAAGTGTATAGTTAGTTCAACCACAAAGAATAGATCTTTCATTTATATAAAAGAGGATGTTAAAAATGTATCAACTTTCACCTCCAAGTTTTATCTAAACGGATTTGGAAAAACTATTTTCTTGGTTTTCAAAAATAGGAAATAACAATTATTTGTTCGAGAAGTGGGAACATTACTAGAGAATTAGAGGCTTAAATGAATTTTTTTTAATGATTTTTAAACTTTGATTGTATGTTTGTGATTTTATGAAATGAAAATAGCGAAAAATTTTTAAGCTAATTAAAGAGTGAACTTATAATTTTGAAAGAATCTATATAATGTAACACAAAAAAGTTCGAAATATTTAATATTTTATATGTTGATATGTATGTCAAAATAAAGTATAAAATATCTCATTATCTCAAACTTGTTTTTTAAATATATCTAGCTTAATACTTTTATAAGCAGAATAATTAGAGGAATCATACTATATTATCATATTAAAAAAATCATAATTTCATTTAAAAAGGTGGCAATGAGTTTCATATTTTTTTAGTATTTCTGTCTAAAAAGAAAACAAAGTGAACAAAATATGTCCCCTCTGGAAATCATTTCACTTCCAACTAAAACATTTTTCGATATCTTTCATATTTTTCGAGATTTTTCCACACTTTTTTATCACTCTATATTGATTCTTTCATAATTACAAATTCAAAATCATTCGACTCTTGATATAATCAGTTTAATATGATTAGCTTAATAATTCTTTATTTTTGTCAAAAAAGTATCACAAATATTCAGTCAAAACTGACAATATTAATTTCATTTAAGCCAATAATTCTAATAATTTTCTCACGACTCGTTAGACAAACAACTGTTTCCTTTTTTAAAGACTTAAATAATGACATTTTTTTAACGCCTCCCCCCCCTATTAATATATAAGTATAAAGATGAGAGATTACCTGTAGGCGTGTCATGCCGTAAATCTTCAAGAAATTTGCCAATTTTTTCTTGAATTGAATGTATTTCTATAAGTGTTTTGTCATTCCAGTCAGACGAATTTTTACTTCTACTTGCGAGCTTATCATTCAATTCTATGGACATTTGTAGATTTTTCTCTTTTAATTCTTCTGCAAGCTTTTTATGATCATTTCTTCTTTGTACTAGTGTATCATACATATTCTATAAGGGAAACAATTAGATTAATTGTCTATATAGATTAATTATCTATATACATTAATTATCTATATACATGTCCAAAATAATTTTAATATTTATACACAAAATAGATAGATTTACTTTGATAGATCCAATAAAAGAAGAATTATCTTTCTTTAATTTTTGTTTCATTTGTGTCGTATTACTTTCGACATGTAATGCATTCTGTGCTAGTACATCGCAGTGATTATTTATGTCAGTTTGAAGTTCGTCAGTTAAATTATGGCTATGTTCTACAATTTGCTCTGCTAACGTCCAATTCTGATAGAATAAAAGATACAGAATTAGTGTATTATCTTATTCATATTATTTTAAGTATTTAATAATTTGAAAATTAATGAAAATTAAATGTTACCTTTTCTGCGCTAGATACAACATCGTTTTTGAGTATATCTATACCATTTTGAATTTCCTGTTGCAGAGTCTCGCTCCTTTCAACAGCCTTTTGGCAGTTATTGAGAATATCATTAGTTGTATTGCTGCAAACTTCATTAACATGATTTAAGGTGGTACATGCAGTGGAATAATTCTCATTCACGTTTTCATTTAATTTGTTAAATTGTAGCCACAGACTTTCAAACGACTGTAAAATAAGGACAATATATATAATTGAGTAAAATTATTAAAATATTAATCAAAGAATAAATAAAAATGTTATTTAAAAAATACCATCAGATAACTGAATTATTACTAAATTATACCTTTCTAAACCTTTTTTGATCTTCCATGATTTTATCATCACCTTGACGAATAGTTTGTATATTCTGTCTTATTATGTCTATATTTTTATGTAAATTATCACGTTCTTGCAACTTATTGTTACAAAGTTGTCTTGTAGATTCACTTGTATATGCCAATAATTCATCAAACTTTCGAGATACGTTGTCATTTAAACAACGTAAATTTTTTATAATTTCCATATTATTAATTTCTATCAAATCATTAATTTTTGATGTCAATTTTAGAGATATGTCATTTAAAGATTTGCATTCATGCTGAGTCATATCAGATGACTGTGCCATTTCTGTGTCTAGCCACTCGTGATAGTGTTTGTACTAAAGAAAAATTTACTTTTTACAATTATTATATTTTTTTTTGTTACATTTCATATATGTAAATAATACTTACTGAATTATGTATATTATTCATGATTTCATCTGTTGCTAATTTTTGTTTATTAACAATATCATTCGACATATGGTAGACTAGTGCATCAATATCCTTTTTAAATAGTTCCATTCGTGAATCTGCAAAAGTATCTGTATAATATATATATTCTACATTTATTAAGTGTATCCTCATAATTTTTACTTACCAATATTACTATTCATAGAAGTGCAAAAATCTATAAATTCTCGTGTATTAACTGTAACATTATTTTCTATATCTTGAAACTGTTTTGAAATATTACTTCGGAATTGATGACTAATATGTTCATTTTCTTGTTCCAGTTGTCTATAAACATGTATTTTTAAATGTATTTTTTTAAATATGACTATAATGCTATCATAGTATTTAAGAAACATTAATCTATATTACAAAATATTAATGCTTAATAATATAATAAATAAATATGAAAAATAATGTAATTACCTCTTGTAAGAAATTTTATCTTGAAGCTTATTTACATCGACTGTTGCTGAATCTGCTACATCCAAGAGTTTTTGTGCTTGCGATAAAAGTTGTTTTTCTGTAGATACATGTTTTTCTACTAAGTGACATTGTTCTTCTTTCTCACGTTCTGTCATTTCTAAAAGAGCTTCAGTCGATTTCAAAATATGTGTAGTGCATTCTAATTGTTCCTCAGTTTTATGCAGATAATTAGTTTGTGCGAGATGTTCCGCTTCTAAATCATTAAATATTTGCTAAACAAAAATAAAATTTAAGATAAGTATTAATTACTTAAGTAGTATTAATATATTATAACTTTAATATTAATTACTTAATAGTGTTTATACTATAATAAAATATAAATTAATCATTGTGTAATTACTTCTTTAGCATCCATAGTTTCTTTAAGTACTTTAATGTGTGTTATTTTTTCTTCAATTTCTCTGGTTTGATTTTCAATTAATGCTTGCATTTCATTATAATTCTCATGCGCCAAATATACACCGTTTCGTTCACGTGCTGCTAACAAATCTCTTCTAAGTCTCTCAATTTCTTCTGTATACTCTTTAAGCAATGCTTTTTTAGACAACTTCTGATTGATTTCGGGACGATTTGTAATATTTTTGGCACGATGAGCATAATCTAACGTCGATAAGGTTTCTTCAATATTTACACTTGCTGGAGATACTGTTGCAATAATTGATGTTTTTGTACGTCCTCCTAATGATTCTTGCAAAAGTCTTGTTAATTTTGATTCCCTGACCAATAAAAAATACAAATATTAAATCAATGTATTCTCTCACAGATAAAGATTTATTAAACTTTAATTGTTAATGTAATTTTTAAAACTTTTATATATTCGTATTTATGAAATTATTATTATTATTATGTGTTACCGATATGGTATATGAGGTGCTCTTTCAACAAGTGCTGTTATAACTCGACCAAGAGTCAATAATGATTGATTAATATTTCCTGCTTCTCTTGCTCTCCTATCAACTGCACCAGATCTTCCAACATTTTCACTTCCAGCTAAATCTACTAAATTTAATTTTCCTGTTTTTAATAGTTCTTCGCCATCCACATTATTCTCTTTTATATGAATTGTAATTGAAAATACTGTGTGGGAACGGCTAAAAGGAAAAATATATAAGTAGCGTAAAGTTTTAAAATAAATTACATATTTTTAATTTATTTTAAGATGATAACCTCGAGTGAGCATTCATTAAAGTTGCAGCTGTTTGTCTTTTTTCTGATCCCTTTTCTAAGATCTTGTAAACTTCATTTTTATTGTGTACAGTTACTTCTTCTAATCCATGAATGATTACTGAACCTTTTCTTGTAGCATCTTCATAAAGCCTAAAGAATTATAAACATGCTAATCTAATTTTTATATTTTTTACAAGAATATAATAAAATTACCTTATTTTAGATGCATCATCAGAAGGTGATAATAAGTCAAATAATTCTTCATTGTATAATTCAAGAAAGCTAACTCGAACTGTATATTCTTGTGCTTCTAACAAACGTAATTCATCAAACAAATGACTCAATGCACGTGGTATAATTCCAGCTGTAGTATCCTATAAAAATAAATCCAAATTATACAAGCATACTATTACATTATCTTCTATTATTTATAAGATGTGACAAGCCCTGAAAGTTAGTTTAAAATTTTATATAAGAAATTATAGAAGATTAGAATACTTTAAAAGAAAGAAAATTTACTAGCCATATATAAAATTATATCTATATTATATATAGATGTAGATTTTCTTTCTTTTAAATTTTTCTAATCTTCTTTAATTTCTTGTATATCAAACATACATTGTTGTAATTCAATAATCAGGAAGTTCTAATTATTTCTTTGTATTACAATAAATTTAAAAAGTTATTCTAAGTTTTATATATATATATACACACACACACAATTAAATTATATTTATTATATTGTTTATATTTATATTGAATATGATAAAATTTGATACATAATATTTGATACATAATAATACTTAATATTTTTTTAAATAACTTACACTTTGCCAATGTAATGATGGATCATTACTAACACCTTCCATAGTAAATGTTTTTCCAGTTCCAGTTTGGCCATAAGCAAAAACTGTACAATTATATCCAGCCAATACTTCATCAAGCAAAGGATTAACAACTGCATTATAAACATCTATCTAAAAATTATAATCTTTTTAAAACAAATATTTCTTCAAAGTAACATTTAAGATAAAAAAAATTTCATTTTTTTTATACAATACAAAGAAACATCATATTGTCTCTACCTGTTTTGATGCAGGTCCAAATACTTTGTCAAATGTGAACTTTTTTGAATGACTGCCTTGTATCCTTTCATGCACCACTACTTCTTTGTTAGTTGGCAATTCCAATACCGAAATAGATTTTCCAATTTTCTCACTCTGATTTATTGGCCTATTGAAAAAAATTGTTTCATAAAAATAACAAGCCAATATTAACATAAAAAATAAAAATTACAAAAATGAATGTAGCTAATATTTATTTAATTAAAATTGTTTTAATTAAAATTGTGAAACAAGGAAACAAAGATTAAAAAAAATTTTTTAAGACAATTTTAAGCCTCTAATTATGTACAGAGTTTCAATTTCCTCAATAATATACGCAATAATGTGTCAGCAACACAAATAATTATTATCACTTACCTAACACGTACGAAAACTTGTATATGCTGATTCTTCTCTTTCTTCACATTACGTGTATCATTCATTTTGGATGATTTGTTGCACAATATTATTTTTCACTACAACACAACACGGCTAGTTATGATTTTATATTCATCAATTGAACGATTTTGCGTTTTATTTCGCGTTCATTTACTGTTTATAAACGCCACACGCCAGAAATGAGCCATGCTATATCCGTTGAAAAATTTAAATTCAGATGTTTCGCGTGATTGCCGCCAGGTGACGATGTGCAAATCACATTGGGCGAATTGGACGTGTTCAAACCGACAAAGCTGCTAGCCTGCATGCCGAACGATTGAATGTGATTTGTTGGATCTATAAGTAACAACCAATCATATTCATTTGCTCGGCGAGCAGACTAGCTGCTTTGTCAATGTGAACTACAACTGTTGAGTACAGTTGTATTTAATAAAAAGGTATTCCATACATTGTCAAAATCATGAATAATTTAACAATAAAAGGACAATGCGAATCATGCAATGTATTCAAATGTAGATGGATATCAATTTATACTGTAATAATTTTTTATATTATTTTAAGAAAACTAAAAGATTATAGTTATGCAACTGATCAATCACAGTTCATTCTATCCTTCAGAGGAATAGCGAATAACTATTGATTGGTTTATGCTTCAATCTTCTCTAAAATTCTAAAATTCAGTCAATAGAGTTGTTAGTCCTGATTGGTCCTAACTGAAATTTATATTCCATTGGCTGAATTTTAGAATTAAGATCAATGTATATATTAATGTTTAATTTAATTTGTTTAATTTAATAATAAATATATTAAGCTTGTTTAATTTAATAATTACGGATATTATTAAACCTGCTGTATGAACATAGTTTATGGTTCATACATTTAGATCCAACGAGAAACTAAGGGCAAGATCAATCACATCAAAAAATTTTACAATTGTCAAGCTGATCTCTCTGCTGAACGCAGCTATTATTTTGTGTTTTTTGACGATAACCAATCATATTAATTTAATTCGTTCAATTTAAACATTTCCAGTGTTTCTATTCTTGTTTATTTGATAATAAACGATAAAAACAGAATAATGATATAATATTTAAATTATTTATGTGAGCAGTTCAAACTGAGCAACTTTTCAGAAGCGTGGACAACGCTGTTATCGCGTCATGTAAACAGATTCGTTGCACTCAGTTTCCAGCGCGCTTATTGATTGACACATACTATGCCGCTCTGTAAGGCCCGGTTTACAAATGTAGAATTAATTTTAATATTTTAATTTTAAATTTAACTTACTATTTATCTTTTTCTATTGCCAAGAAAAAGATAGAAAATTAAAATCGAAATTAAAATTAATTTTATTTTTGTGGAATCGAAGCTTAAATTTTGTGCAGATATGCGTATAAAAATAATTTATGCTACGTTTTATTGAGTTTTTATTATGTCCATTGAAAAATAATTCTTAATTTATATTATATTCATATACATTTATTCACAACGCGATTCGTAAATCTAATCTCTAGGTGTTCGTAATACCTATTTTCAACATACAATTAACTTTCGAACGAAAACGAGAATAATGAATTCAGATTTTTAGAAATATGCATTCGCGGAAATGTTAAAATAAATCCTTTTCAATCTAAATGCATTTTTATTCATTTATAGGAATTGTATGAAACACATTTCTATGCCTTCCAATCTAAAAATAATGTCAGCAGCTTTTTCTATGCATCTACTGTCTTCTTCACATCTTCTGTGCATATATATTACTCAATTCAAAATTCTGAATACGAAATATAGTTTTTCAATTTAAGTAAATCTAATTGAATTCAATAAAAAGTTTTTTTATTCAATTGGATTCGATTGGACATAAAATATGTATAAAAATTTCAATCCATTTTAATCCATTCTCGATTCAACTCTTTATCTTTTTCTAATTACTTAGGTCCAGTTCTACTAACATAAGATTAACTTTAATCTCGATTTAATTTAGACTTAATTTTTTTAATTCTGAGATTAATCTTATATTAGTAGAAAAGGTTCTTGAAACTAAAAACATTCAATAAATAAACAAATGACAACAAGCAAGTGGGAATTAGCGTTGTAGATGATTTTGTTTTATCTCAATATTTAGTATACATGTTTCGGTTAATCTTTTAGTTTTCTTAAAATAATATAAAAAATTATTACAGTATAAATTGGTATCCATCTACATTTGAATACATTGCCATACATTCACATCGAACTGTCCTTTTATTGTTAAATTATTCATGATTTTTATAATGATATGGATTTTTTTAAATTTCAATATGTTTTTATTCATTGACCATATTTCATGTTTTTAATTGTATAATTATTAAATTTATGATATATCAAAATAATTTATCATTATTCTAATCATCAGTTATATCATTGTGAGATTCTTAGTCATTCACTATCATCCATCCTTTCAACTGAGGAATTTGCTTCAGAATGATTACTGCCTCTCAATTGCAACGGGATAAATATTTTACTGTATAATAATTTTTTATGTTGTTTTGTTGAAGAAGGCTAAAAAATTAGCCAAAACATGTACTAATTATTTTCTTATTATTGAGATAAAGCTTTTTTAAAGCAAAATTGCGCATCATCTACAACACCAATTCTCAATTGCCTGTCATTTATTTATTGAATTTATTTATTGAATTTATTATTTCAGGAATTTCGTTAATATTGTTACCCTAAAAAAAAGATGAAGAGTTATAGGGGCTGAGCACAAGAATTGTCGTAACACTTACTTAGACTTTGGCATATATAGGCGTACATAGGACATATCTCCAAGAGACGGCAATAAGTCCTATATCAAAGCTTATGCGTTACTTACGTCTACAACTTAAGTCTAAGTAAGTGTACTAATTAATATTAATTACCTTATCTAAATTAAATACAATATACTAAATATTACTATTAAATTATAAAAGCTTAAAGAAATGTTTTTTATAATGCTTTAGCTCATTAATGCTTTCTTTTATATCATCCAGAGCTCTATGATTTATTCTCTTTTTTGGTGCCGAATTATATATATTCGGATTCCATCTCCTAAAAGTTATGATGATTTATTCATAGTATTCATATTTTTCTGTTAAAATTGCTTTAAACATCAATTGCAAGACAGATTCCTATTTATTCGTTTACATTGTATAAGAAAAAAAATATCAGCATTTCTATTTGTTTATATAAAAATAGAAGCAACTTATTCTTACCTAGCAATTTCCTTAATTGTACTAACATCAATAATCCTGTAGTGCAAGTAATTATTAACTAATGGCATATTCTTATATAGAAAAAAACGATCCATGTACACCGAACTTCCAGCCAATGGACATGAACGTTCATGAATATGCTTTTTTAAAAAGTCAAGTACCATCTTCTCAGCCTCTTCTAATGATATGGTACTTGAGCGAGAGTTTTCAACTAATCCTGTCTAAAATAATTAAATTATAAAGCTCAAAATATATCAATTTGCAAATGCTAAAAGTTAAAAAATATTAACATCCATATAAGTTAAAAGTTTACCTTTGTGTGAGTTTCTTTACACCAGTCATTCATATTTTCTAATATTGCGTCTGACTGATGTATTACAATATTTAATTCCTCGCTAACAATATTTAATTTCTTATCTGTTACAACACAGGCAATTTCTAATATATGATCTTTATCTACATCAAGTCCAGTCATCTATAAAAATATCATGCAATTGATTTATGTTTCTAAATTAATTTTTTTTACTCTTGATTATAATTATATTATGTATATAGGTGTTTTATAACGTTTTAATACCTCCATATCAATCCAAACAATATAATTAGTATTCTTGGGCGCCATTTTTATTATTATCAATAATATATCTAACAATCTGTAAATATAAATAAGAAAAAATAAAAGAAGTAAAAATTAGTTATTAAAAGAAATGTCAAAAAAGAGATTAGTATGCATCTGTTATTACTGAATTGAATTTCATATAACAGTAAAATCAAACACACTTTATTATTAATTTTTATGTCACACACACATGTCAAAGATACTTTTACACTTCACGTTAAATTTATATATAATAATTATTATACAAGTATTAATAAAATTATAAAAAATTGATAAAATGATATTTCCGAAAATGGACATTTCTGATAATAATTTTAGAGATAACCTCTAAAATAAATTACAAATATGTGTTTTTCGAACGAACGAAGAAACGTAAAAATGTTATACAAACTAAAATATAAAACTGATGTAATATAACGTTTACAAAGCGAACGTTAATGATGTCTATTTTTAGTGAAAATAATTCAACGAAGTGAAATATTCAAATTGACACTACGAAATCACTTTGACCTAGCCTACCTTCGTAAATTCATATGACATGCGTTTTGACATGCGTCCTTCACTATAGACTCTACAGAGAATAATTAAGAGTTTTTAATTCAATATTTGTTTAAATCAAAATCAGTTATTGTTTTGCAATATATATTGCGATTCGCCGATTTTTGTTTTTCATAGCAAGAATCAATTGAATCGTATATAATAAATTTATTCATATTTTATAAATAAGCGGAAAAATATAATTTTTTAATAATTAATGTTATATAAGAAAATAGTGTAGCATTTGCCTTATTTTTGATCAAAATTTAACCAATATATTATATTATTTAATCGGTGACTTTATCGCAAACTTACATCAATAAATTATATAAAAATTATAACTGAAATGTGTTGTCAATAGATATGCTTGATATTTAGATAAAGCAAATAAAACAAGTAACAACTCTCGAGAATGTAAAAACAAAGAAGTGCTAATGAGAATTTATTCGCGGTATTTTGTGCAAGAATAAAAATTGTTTATTATCAATTCGAATGAATATAATTAATGACGCGTAATTTATGTGTAATTAATTATAACGTTTAGAATTAAGGTCCTTAATAAATAGCATAAAATGAAGTCTATGGCGATGACAAGTACATCAATTTGTAAAAAAAATAATCAAGTTAAATTGTTTATGAAATTAGAAAGAGAAAACAAATTTTTTTCTGTAGAAAATTAAATATGACCGATGAAAATAAAGGAAGCAATTATATAATTAAAGTAAAAGTGAAAAGTGATGGAAAAAATCATTTATTAAATAGTACATAATTCTGTTATATAAAGAATTGTAATATTTTTTTCATGAAAAGAAAATTTAGGTTAAAAACAATTATAGTTAAAACTTTTGCTTTGCTGCCGATTAATTCAAATTAATTAGATTTATTATAGGTTTTTTTAGAATCTATTATAATTATAGAATTTTTAAATAATAAATTATCCATGACTTATTTAACTGCATTCCATCATGCGCATATGCAATAAAAAAAATCGTATATTTATGTTAAGATTTCATAATTAAGATAAATAAAAGATCATTTCCATAGTTATTTAGCTTTATATATATTTTATATTCTTAATTATTAAAAATTAATTTAATTCTAGTCAAGAAAATTTACGTATGTCTAAAAAATATCTTTATACTGTATCTTTATGAAATCTTTCAGGTATGCGTTGTCCGAGATGCTTATTCGTGTGAAACGATAAATTACACTACTACATTTACTTTTAATGGAGAATTCCATTTGATTGAATCAATCAAGGATTTATTTATCTATATCTACAGTGACCATGTCTACGTTCTTTATTGTAAAGTCCTTTTCTAGATAACTGTTCTTTAGATTTATTTGTTTCTTCAAAATTCAATCTTGTCCTTTATTTTTTAATGTTGTCCTTTATTGTTCTTTATTTTGACATTACGGGAAATTTTTTTCTAACTATAGCGTTTCAATGTCTATAATATTATATTAATGAACAAAGTTTTACTTTGTGGAAAATATTTTAAATTCATTTAAACTAGAGTTGTTCTCATTTTTTATTACTTCGAATCTTTTATTATTTCAGATCAAGGGTTTATTCCAATACAGTCGAATTTTTTAAATTAAAAAAAGTACGCATTATCTCAATTTAATTATACTGTGCAATAACATTTTATAATGCACAGATTCTTGACATTCTTTTCAAACTGGTTTTTAAAACATGTAGAAACAAAGTCCTAAAATTTTTAGATTTGTCCTTTATTTTATTTAAGAAAATATGATCACCGTACTCATATCTAAACAAGAGAATAGTTTATTCAACTAAATGGGATTTTCTGCAGTGTATAATTTTTTTTTATGATAAATTATCATACATGAATAAAAAAAATTCATTGGAATTATCTGTTTTTATCATCGGAGATTCTTAAATATTCTGATTGATCTATGCAGCGAAACATAAAACTTTATCAAAGTCTTAAATGATCTAATTAGATTAATGCTTGTATGATTTTTATGCTTGTATGATTTTTATGTTAATTTATATTAATATATATTATGTATGTAGCCGTTTAAGATTTTGATTCTCTTTTATCTATAATTGTGTTATCACACACACACACACACACACACACACACACACACACACACACACACACACAC
>Ga0157364_1000837_pt1 | contig 23672 bp, 10 predicted proteins | sample AttsexASBM2_FD_111476 | JGI IMG/M metagenome (GOLD analysis project Ga0157364, IMG submission 111476) | Fungus gardens microbial communities from leaf cutter ant in Ribeirão Preto, State of São Paulo, Brazil - Atta sexdens ASBM2 | ecosystem: Host-associated > Fungi > Mycelium > Unclassified ...
ATATATGTAAATTTTAGAGAATGTACGTAAATGTTATTACCTTAAATTTTAAATTTAATTTTTATTTTTATTTTAATGTTTAAGAACATTACATTATATTTAAGAATTATAATTCTAGTAATTATTAATAGCGTTAATAATTAAGAGATTGAATAAAAAATTTTTGGAATACTTTTTTTTCCAACTGTCATCTCTTTTCAACTATTCTTTCGGTTTTTTTATTATTAATATTAATATTAAATGTTTTGTAATTATTATTTTTTAATAAATTTAATGCTGAACGCTAAATAAATGTGGTATAAATATGAATTTTTAACTGTATCAATACCGCGTGGAAGCTGAGATTAATTTGAAGCTTTTAAAAGCTATCATCAAAATAATGACAATAGCGAGATTAAACTCATCGTGGGAACAAAAATATCAATTATATACTCACAATCAGATTAAATGTATATTCGATTTAATCGATACGTGATATGAAAATTTTATTGGAAAACGATTTTGTCGTTAAGGCTAAGTATGTAACTGACAATTAGTTAACACGTTATTTCTAAGACTGCAAATACTCACTTCCGATTTTATTTTCTCATTCTACACTTTCTCATCTTAGTTATGTGGATTTTGAGATGTATCCAGGATCCAAAATCCAACAATTCGAAATGAGATGAACGTTTTCAAGAGAGAGATAAAAGAGAGAGAGGGAAAAAGGAAAAGATCGGTTGCGCACCTAAGCTTTCTCATCACCGGAAGGAGTTAGCTTTTCTCAGATCCCTTCAGTGATACTTGCTTGAAGAACCAGTTGCTCAGTAGATTGGTTCCTCGCCTTAAGAGGTGTATCAGGACAATGAAGAAAGGGAGAAATAGAGAAAAGGAAAACCGATATGTCGTCCCTTTTATCTCTATAAGCCAAATGTAAATGAGCTATCTAAAGAATGATTTTCCATTGGTGAGCTTTACATTTTAACAATCTGCTTAATGTTATTCTCTTTCTCTCTTCCCTTCCCCCCCCCCTCTCTCTCTTTCTCTCTCTCTCCTCAGTTAGATAATGTAAAATTTTTCAATCGGCCAATTTGAAAGTAACTTTTAATTGACATATTTTTTACGAATAACCGTAATCTTTTATTAAGATTTTGTTAAAATTTGATTCTCTTTGTAAAGAAGTTTATATTAGCGAATTTATATCGGCAGAATTTTCTCTACGTTGATTTATCCTATTACTCTTTCTCAATTCGTGATACGACGTGAAAATAGAAAGGGGCAAGCATAATATCACCGTACGTGGAAAAATGAGGTTCTCGCGATGCGACGTAAGCATCAAAAATGGGGGATACCGGTGGATCAAAGCGTTACATGGTAGTCTGACGAATAATAGCGTGACGGATCGCAGTCTGCAAAATGAAGTTTTCAATCGTATTATAAAGAATGAGGTTTTGACAATGGTTTCTTATCTCACGTCATTGATATTTTAAAATTCGTTGATGTGCTACTCCCATTATTCGTCTTTCGAATTTTCTATTATTTCCTGATCCATTCTTTCTGCTCGCGATATTTGTTCCAAAGAAGAAAGAGGGAATTGGCGTGCTCGCCAGTAATTTTTAATACGAAAATTTTTCTCTGAAATTTAGTTGGATTATAGGAATTATACATCCTCGAGGTAAAGCGCGACTTAATCCATATGAAACACGATGGCAGACCGGGATTAAATGTCCCAAGTATTCCGACGCCGTTGTCATACGCGCCTGCATGAAATTCTGAGATTTTTTCCAGGAATGCGCCTGCTTCTTCCGAATTACTTCTGTCTTAGTTCTCGCAACTGCACGCAATTTTCCGAGTGTGTGTCATTTAATATATTTAATTTAACACTTTACTTTCTTAAGTTATCTTATGTTTACATGTCCGCATAAACATATGTGCAGACATATTACAAGATAAACCTTTAAATAAATAAGATAAATTCTTTTAACTTTATATAATAAAAATGATAAAATTTAGATTGAGAATAACTGATTTTATTAGAAAACGAAAAAAGAAATTATTTAAGGATTTATTTTTTATTATGAATTACTAATTGGGATAAAAATAATTTATATCTTATGTCCAAAATAATAAATATTTATCATTAAATTTAGAAATCTTTCAATTCTTTTGTAGCTATTTCCAAAAATAATTACAGACAAGTTCAAATACTCATGAATGCCAGATTCGATAAATTTGCACAATATCTGGAGGATGTACTGCCAGTCATATAAAAATGGTCCGCCAAGCGTGCGCCTGTTTTTCACAGGTGTTCCGACCTGCAGTTTATAGTGGTCACGTAGCTCAAAGTATTCGAGCAATGTTTGCGGTGGAACATTCTATGCTCTTGAATGTATTTTCAGGGGTGATAAAAATGGTACGTGGGCAAATACAGAGCGGCGCTTTTTATTACCACCTTGAGAAAGTAATACGCGTTAGTATATCTGTTATGTTAGCAACGTTATTTTATGAAAAACTGCGGCCGAACATCGGTAATGAATTCCATTTCGCAGAGCTCTGTGGCGCAATATTTCGAACAAAATGTCGCGCTTCAGACGTTTTTCTCGAGGTGAATTTCATGTACTGCAAAGACGTAGCGCAATTGTGTCTTCTGTGATTTGTAAGCGCAATGTAAAAATGTTAGTTGAATGAATATGTATGTATAAGTTTAGTGCAATTTCGGTTCTCTTGGAACGGCAGTACGCTAAAATATAGCACGTAGGATAATTAACGCGTTTCGCACGGACAGTGACGGTTACAGTGTCATGGTAAAGATATTTTGTGACACAATGGTTACATCAATGTTTTCGGTTCGCGGCAGTCACGGAGAAATGTATGTGTCCTGTTAAAATATATGTTCTCATTTATTCTAAAGCGAAAAATTATGCATATAAAAATTCAATGGTGTTTTCTTTAATAACTATATAAGAATTCAATAGTGTTTTTTATTAATTTGATTTAATAACTTAAATGTCCATCATGCGGATAAATATCTCGTAGCGTATCGAAGAGCACGTTTTTTTCATAGTTGAAAGAGAATTTGCCGCAAGTCTGTAAAGAGATTGTCGAAGATTTTATCGGTGCGCTCGTTTATTCGAGGAAGAAACATTCATTTTTCTTTCCCTTAGAATTCCCGCGATTTCTGTTCGATCGTTCGCAGGCACTAACTTATCAAAAGTAGTCAATCTAGCAAATAATTAGTCTTCGAATTGAGTATCGCTGCAAATCGCTAGAGACGGCAAATCTAGTTCTCATTGACAGGAAACACGATCCATTGTCATAGATTCAAAGTATATAATGTATATAATTATTTAATTTATAATAATTTTCGTAGAATTTTCCTAAGTTCTTTGATTGGTCTTTCTTAGATATCTCAAAATTCTTTTTTTTTTTCATATAATAAAATATTATATATGGAAAATTTTAATATGATACTGTTGAAAATTTATACCCATCGAATGATAGTAAATAATTTTATTATTTATTTTTATTTTTAATTATTTGAAATTTTAAAAAAGTTAATAATTATGTAATAATAAATATAATACAATTAGTTGAAATTGTAGAAATATAACTAATCAAAAATTTCAAGTTTCTATAATTGAAGATTAACTAATTCCGAATAAAAATTCAAATTTTGCTTCAAATGTATATTAAATCTTTTTTTAAATATAATTAAACTTAATTTTTTTGTTAACTGATGTTGTCAATTTTGATTAGTCATATTGGCGAAATCATTTCTATTCGAGCATGCAACGGATTCGTAGATATGTGTGCTCTATCCAAAAAAGGATTGTACAGGAAAACAGGTCGTCTAAGCTCAGCGATTGCCGAGAAGGGTCAGCTTCTACGTTGAGCTTTTCCACTGTGGTACTCTGGTGCGGCTGAAAGACCAGTTACTCGGTGGATTGGCTGCTCGTGCTAAGTAAGTGCACTGCGATGACGGAGGACGAAGGAGAAAGATAAAGCTTTCTTTTCAAAAATAGAAAGGAGAGAAATGTTCGTCTCTAAGAAACGCTGAAAGCGCGTTTCTGTTGTCTACTTGGAAAGTGGACGAAGATACGATTCGTCAACTCGATCATTTAAGATATTGTGTTGAGCAAATTGGTGGTGGAATATTTTATAAATATCTTTATTTTATTATTAAAACTTACTTCTTACCATATACAATATTTTGTCCTCAAATTCTGAAATGAAAGTAAAAATTATGAAAGAATACAGCGTTGATAAATTTAATATAAAAAATACACAAGCAATTTAATTTTTGGCACTATTATTCTAATTCTTCTCGACGTAAATTAAATGAGAGAGAAAGAAAGCTCTGTTTCGTACTGAAATAATTCGCCTGACACGCCGAATTTTTTCGACCTTCCTTCCGGCTCGATTCGTCTGGCGACATTTGTGACGCAGCAAGAGTCCTCCAGCGAAAAGTTTTTACGCCGCTCTTCAGTGCCCACTCTAGATTTTAATTGAGTTCGTTATATTCATTTCCGGAGGAGCGCTTGATGCATCCTTTCTCCCCACTCGCGTACCCTCACGTGTTCGCGGCTGCTCTTCCGCCGGTACTACTGCGTTTGAGTGTAACACCCTTAGTTACTCGGAGATTTATAGTGGGACCGAGCGAGATAAAATCCGCGGTAATACCGCACACTATGGACCCGAGGCTCGGAAAAGTCCCGCGAGAATAATCGACTCGACTCGGTCCGGACTTAATGAAGTTTTATACGCTGCTTTACCTGCAGCAGTAAGGAATACTTACGAACCAATTAAATGCATCTTACACGGATATCAAAAACTTGTGTAAATTTAATTAATTGATTTGTTTGAACAATAATCAATTTAATTAAAGTTTATTTTACAGGATCTTGAATAACAGAATTTTTATTTGTAATTTTATATACTGTAATATAAATGTGCATATATTTTAATTTTTTAAACAGAAAGATATAAGTCTCTCTATGTTATATTTATATAAATCAAGTTTAACCAAATAGATGGTTTTTGAAATAGTTGTGTGAATGAATAATTTACTATTTCAGAAAGATGTTTATCTAAAATTATCTAGACCATCTATAATTATATCTTTATATTACAATAGTAAGTTTATAACTTTCTTTTTTCGTTGAAACTATAAGATATTTCGGTAGTTTTAATAAGAAAAAATTTATTATTTCTTGATTAATCATTAAACTTTTCTAATATGTAATGTTTAGAAAAAGTATACTTATCGCAATTACACCCATTCGCGTCGCGAAATAAGCTTTTCGTCAAGAAGTTATATCGACACTTCTAAAATCCGGATTATTAGTTAGGTTTTCGGGCTGCAGGTATCTAATACATCCTCAGGATTTCGTCTCTGTCGTTTTCATGATATATGGACGGATGAGCGACGTCCCGCATGCTGCCAACTGATGCAACTATTAGGGATCGAAGTTCGAAAGCGAGCGTGTGGATGTCGTTCTCCGGACTAGTTGCAGGTTGCCGATAGAACATTGCGCATTGTTAGCAAATGCTTCGTCGCCTCTATGAGGCTAGACGACGAGGGCAATCATTCCGGCATTATTGCCGCGCGATGGGAAACAGGTTGGAAGAGAAGGAGAGAAAGAGACGGGAGGATTGATAACAGGGGGAGGCGTACGAATCCATTTAATAGAGAATCTATATATATTACGGATTTACCAAACAATAATTCACTAAGCTCCGCTGGCTGGTCCAGAGTCATTCCGCGCCACCTCACAATCTGCCGAAGTCGCATCCTCGCGTCGCTGCCTGTTGCCAATTTTCGGGGCCAGTATTCGACGCGAATGCGAGCGATTCAGAATTTTCATCCCTTCCACTATATAGATCGGATTTGCACGACTTCGCTGCCGAGTGTAAAGAGAATATCTGCCACTCCGCCAGCCATAAAATTTTAGTTTCCGTTTAACGCTCAGTTTCCGTTCGCAGTTTTTTTGTGTAAAAGTTAGTTACACACTTTTATTGATATGAAAAAGAACGAAATATTCTATATGATATGGACAGTACTGTGCTCTCACAGTTTCAACACAGAAATCTAATTAAGCAAAATGTAATTAATTTTAATATCTTTTCACATCTTTGACACATTTGCCAAAATATATATGTACGTTCCATATGTACGTTTCTGTATTACATATCTCAGTTTAAAATGAAATTATAATAAAGCACGTTGGCTTGATTTGAAGCTTGGAGAGCATTTTATAAAATAAATAAAAAAAGTAGAAAAATATTAATTCTAAAATTTACATTTTCGCTACATTCATTCGTCAAATATTTCGCAATATAAAAATATAAATAAGAATAACGTGATTTCTATCGTTTGTTACGCAAATAAGTTTACATATAGAATGTGTTAACAACGTTGCAAAAGAGTGCTTCTATTTTATTATGAGAAGGACTAATTAGATTGAGAATTTAAGGAGATAAAGTGTAAAGAAAATTAATATTGATTTAATTAGGTCGTTAGAAACTTTCAATCTATAATAGGAATATATTTAAGTATATTCTCCAAAATGAATTTTAATTCTTTCCAAAAATTTTTAAATGATATGATCTTTTAAGTTAACATGTTGAAATTTTTCTTATCAGAAGAATAAGTGACATTTCGTCGATATTCGATTGGACTGCTTATTGTATTTGATCCAAAATATCTCGAAACGGAAACGTCTAATTTAGAGATCATTGATCTAACGGATTTTATTTATTATTTTAAGATTTGGCGTCAATGGATATATCATCACATTTGAAAGATTATTTACCGTTTGCTAAAATATTTTCCATTTCTATTTGTACGCCAGACTGATGTATCTTTATTCGTTTCCAAAAACTTATAAATGATGTATGACACGATAAACATCGAGTTTGAAGTTGTCTTAAATTTAATATAATAATAAGTATTGTTATCTCTATGAAATTCTGAATTTTGATTTTTAATATATGTACTTTAATATGTTACTATGTTTACATCTTTATGAAATTTGTCTGATATTACTTTTCGATATTAGGGATGCAAATTAAATAAAATAAATATTATTTTATTGGAAAGATATGAAATATTATAAGATTGTTATTCTTAATAAACGAATAACTTTTATTTTTTTCTATTTTTACGATAAATTTTTAAGATAAATTTTAATGAGTGAATTTTACCTTAAATTCGCAACATATAAAATTGTCAAAATGATTTTCGCAATTGATGCGAAAGATTCGAAACAATAAACGCGAATAAATTCAAATAATTGGCGATATATGAGCAATGCACATGCTGGAATACATCAGTTTCATACTTCTCTTCGTTTTACAGATTGTTCGCGCTTTCGGTTTTTCGCTCTTGTTCTCAAACCGGCAATTCGATTGATAACTTGAGCCACTATGCGGATGCGGCGTTTACAGTTTATTCGTCGTAAAAGCGCTACGTGGATGCGCATCGTTCTCATACCAGTCATATAAAATGCCAATTCCGCCGTAAAATCGTACTCGTACTACCGTTTATCGTTTTATCGGCGCCCGGAGACGTGACGATTTCGAATTTCACCGACTAGCAACTTGCGGGTTCACTTGCTCGTTGGAGAGTTTTCGTGGATCTATAAGTATCACTAATCTTTAAATGTGAACATCATTTTTAGTTAATAAGATATTACCTTAATTCTACGCTTATATTATAATTATAATTTCTTTTCTTAGAAGAAATAATAATTTTTGTGAAACTCTTTTCACTGGTTACAAAAAATTTTATTTAAATAACTTAAAGAAAATTCATTTTTTTATTTTATTTTATTCATATTGTCTTTTATTGTATTTTAATATTTTATATTGAACATTTTCACAGAGTTGAAAATATAAATACAAACGTCGCATTATTACATCGAACGCTTCAATTAGGAGCTATCATTCGAATGTACGGCATTCTCAACGATATTATGTGCAGATGGGAACTGTCTGTGCAACAGCATGCGGCGCTTGTCCACGGTACCGATTTCACGAAGTTGTAACTCGAGCATGCGAGCCGGCAGCAGTCCTCGAAGTGCGAATAACGCGATAGAGAGAGAGGAAAGACCGGATCATTATCTCCGGTGCATAGAGAGCGACGGGGACACACACGAGCTGAGACGTCTCTCACGGAAGTTTATAACGCGATATTCCGGTATAACGCGGCTATAACGGACCGCCGGTGGCTTCCGGGTGATTTCGCCGTTTTCCTCGCAGACACGGCATCGTCCCGGTCCGGTAGGTGCCTGCAAGGGATGTTTATGGCGTCCGTATATGCATACTGGTATGCGCGTTGCAGCAAACTCTTGTGCGATCTCTGGTCTCTCTCTCTCTCTCTCTTCTCCCCATTTTCCAGTCCGGTTTAGCATCATCCCCGGAGACGACGGAGAGACACAATTTCCACGAACATGCACGTAAAATTCTAGTCGTCGTACGCCGTCGTGCCCGACGACCCGTTATTTCGTATTCCGTACATTTGATTCGAGTCTATGCGCGAGTCTGACCGGATACAGCGTCCGAGACAGCGAGATATTTACGTCCTTACATTGCGAGAATGGAACAAATCTGATAATTATACTCTTGCTTTGAACAGAGAAAAACATTTCAATATCTTATAACGATTTTCGATTTTTGGGATATTATAAGATATGATGGACTTAATCATAACGCAATTAATTAAATGTTTGTATGATTTAAAAACAAAATAACTCTAAAATAATGACAATAATGACAAACTAAAAATAAGCATTTTTTGAATAATTATGAATGAAAATATTGTAATATTTATCTTACAAAATAAATGAATAAATAAATGAATATTAATATTGATGTGAATATTTATATTAAGAATAAATTAATAACTGAATAGGAAATAGGAAATATTTGCACTAATAATTTTTGAAAAGAATGTACATGTAGGAAGATAACTATTCTAGATAAAGTTTATCAACAAAATATATTTTCATGATTAAAATATTTAAAATATTTTGTTTTCGGAATATACTTATATTTAGAGAGTTTGAAGGATATTATGAAATTTGAAGAAGGTAATGAAATTTTATAATTTTGTAATTAGTATAATACAAAAATGGTAGAAATATTTGTATTTTTGAAACAATGGTGAGAATCATATCTGATATAATTAATAATTAATGTGCTAATTAGGATAAAATGGTATTCTAATATAATATAATATAAGCGTAAATGTTGTTTTAATGAATGAAATATTAAAATAGGTACATCGCATGTGCATATCTGCTAATTATATCAAATTTAATTTGAGCTCTGTTTTCTGTTAATAAAGTATTTATGTTCTTAGAATTAATTCAAACTAAACAATAAATCCAAATAAACGATAAATATATAATTACATCGAATATGGTTTAAATACCATATAACCCGTTCACTTGAATTGTCCAGTATACTGGACACGAAATAAAAAAATCTTAATATTAATACAATATATTATTTTATCGCCTATCTACTCTTTCAAAAATTATCCGGAGAATGGATAAACAAATGTTTACGTCGGATCTAATTATTCTGTTGTAGCGCCACGACCTTAATACACTGCTTCTGGAGAAAAAATTTATTTTCGAATTTCATCACAGATAATTATGAACTGAAAAATGAAATTTATCATATTTGAAGATAAGAACTTTTGGAAATTATTCTTGAACTTGTCCTTAAGTCATGTGAATTGTTGTGATATGATTATTCATGAAGAAAAAATCGGGCTCTACAACAAAACATCCAATATATCTCCTGCTGGACAATTTCAAGTGAACAGAAAATTAAAATAATGTTTTGAAGATATTAATATTCTTATCAAATATTAATGTATTGCTAATAATTTATAAGAATATTAATGTTTTATTTAAATCATGTTTGATGCGTAATCATATATATTGGATTTATTATTTAGAACATTGAAGAACATGAATATTTTATTAATAGAGAATAGAATCCAAATTTGATATAATTAGCGGATATCTTATTCAATGCGATTAATGCGATATATATGTACTTATCAAAAGATAATATAAACAAGAAATTAGTATTTGTTTAATAAGAATTATAGATATAATATATTTTATTCCTATCTATATAGTAAGAATATAATTTTCTAATTTCGAATTTGATAATTACAAATGATTTCGCAAAAAACAAAAGTATCATCGGAAATATTAGTATAGTATGCATATCTTCAAAAAGCAAGTAGTACAAACGAGTATTTTTCCGACACAGTTCATACGTGGTAATTTCGCGTGTTCCCTCGGGATATGTTGCCTTGGTGTTTATGGACCACGAAGTCCTTTACGCTTCGAATAGGACTTCAACTTTGTATCCTGTTCTATCCTATTGCGAGAATCCCAACCACAGGACCGGCAGCGCAAATATATAAAGTCCAAGACTTCTTGAAATGGGGAAACAGGTCAGTGCGGTCGGTCGCCACAGTTTCATAAATTCTATCTTGGTCGCTGGAAAGTCACTTGGATACAGTCGTTGCGACATTATCACTTTATCCCGCGTGTCATAAAATTAATTATCAGACCACGTATCGTAAAGTCCGTTCAGTTCAGAAGAAAATTCGATAGCACATTGAAAAATCTAACATTTATATTATAAGATAAATTTTAAATTTATTAACGTAATATTTTGAAATAGAAATAATTAAAATAATTAAAAAGGAATATTAGGTACATATATGTATGATACAGAATTTCTTTTATTTTCAAGAATAAATTTACGAATTCATATAATTTTAATAATATTGATTTGACATTGACCCAGGAATTTAATAATACTTACATTTAATAATATGTTTAATCATACATATTTTATAATATATCAATAATGCATCTATTAAAAATTAGCCTTAATTCATACATTTTTAATAATTTATACACAGAGATGTGCACATTTTTTTATTAATAGACTAAATATAACAATATACATAGTGATTATTACATATATAAAAATTACATGCTTGATGTAATAATTAAATAATTATTACATCAAGCATTTTGACTGTTTGACAGAACATAAAAAGTGTAACAAAAGTCAAAATAAATGACTCGAATCATTTATACTTTAATCACAGATTACGAAACGACGGTTGCACTGCAACTCCATGAGTTTATCACGCGTGCCTGTTTATCGCGCGCATTGTATGTGCAGAGTAACGTTACGCTTTTATCCCGCATAATACACACGCGTTATCGCGCGTTTCGCGGGTAACGCGATTCGAAATCCAGCGAATGCACACTCCGCACGCATAGTCGCACATAGCGACCGTACCACGCGTCGAATTTGTATTACGAAATTACTCGTCGCGGAAAACCCTTGCACAAATGTTTGTGGTATAGGCTACGTAGAAATGTTAATCATGCAAATCGGTCGAAGAGAGTATGCAGATTTGCACGAGCGTTTCTGATTTTCGAGGATATTCTTCTATACGTGTAACATTACTTCTATACGTGTAATTGTACAAATGCAAACTATTACGTCAGCTTATTACACACATGACGTACGCTTATTTTAATGAAGCAACACTTATATTTATATGACTAAATAATATTACAATTTTTTTATATATAAACTTTCATTGTACGTTATGTTTTTTATGCTTAAATTTTAATTTACTATTGCAATTCGTTGCTAAGAAAAATATATCAAAGGCAGACATTTCTCGATCTCGGTCATTTACCTCAATTTTTCAAAAAATATTTATTGAAAGTTCTTCTACTAGAAATATTTATAAAATATAATTTACAAAAAGAGAGTAAAATATTTTCATGATGTTTATGCACTTCTTCCGTTGTATTAATATTAATTAATTAATTTATTTACTTGTATCATTTTTGTAACTCGAGAGGCAAACTTTAAATTCACGACATTGCATAGTATCAATTTTTCATATATTTTTAAATTTAGAGCACGCAAAAAATAATAAACATAATGCTTTAAATTAAAAGAAATTGCAGCTGTAAAATTTATTTTGCATGTTAATGGATGATTTTAATTATTATTTATTTTAATGTTAAGAATAATAAATATAAGGAAGAGAAAAAGATTTTTAACAATAATATTCAATTTATAAAATAAGGTAAATGTCTCAATGATCGGATCATGTACCTATTGTCCGGACACTTACACATAATTTATTATTATTAATCTCAAATGTTTTTTTAAATAATATAATATTATAATTTAATTATAATTTTTAAATATAACTAAATTATAATATTGTAATGAAAAAATCATTTGAGATTAATAATAATAAATTTTGTTTAAATATCTGGACATAGATACATGTCCGATCACTGAGGCGTTTACCTTATTCAAAAATATTTAGGAAACTGAAAGAATAAATCCAATATTGCGTGCGTCTTATTCAAAAAACAGCAACATGTCGCACTCTCACGTTTCAATCGCAGGTGAATCTCACCTTCGGAAAATCGCGCCAAAGCTGATATCAGTCGGGGAACGATTCGTTTCACGACAGATGAAATATTGTATCATACGAAGCGTTCATATTTTCTCGTTCCATTTTTGCATGGAGTCGTGCACGTAGTTTTCTCTTCGAAAAGGAGAAAGATGCCGCGTCGCTTTTTATGCAGATCCCGCTGTCGCGCTCTCTCGTTTCTGTTCGCTTCGGGGCGGAGCGTAAAACGCGAGCGAGTCCCGTGAATTCGCGCAGAATGCTGCGGAAAACGCGAGCAGCCGTGTTTTATCTCGCGACTGCAAACTTCATCTTTGCCTGGAGGTCGACAGGGGTCCGGGGAGATGCGAGAGCAAGCGGGGCGAGACTATCGGGGATTCCTGAAGGCGCTTGGGGCTGCTGCAGCAGCAATGGAGGTGGCGACGACCCTCCTCGACGGATATACACCGGATATTCTCCCGGACAATGGTCGTTCAGGAAGCCATTGATCGGTCCGGCTGCTCGCATAGTTCGCGAATAATCGGCGCGCCCGACGCCGATAATTATTTTGGCGCACCGCCGCCGCCACCACCATCGTTGAGTCGATGAAAAGTTTGTCAAAGTTTCCGAGAAGGCTAATAAAAAAGTGAGAAATCGATGCGGTAGCAGCACACTGAATCGATGAGCATTCAAACTTGCTCCTCCAATAGTTGCTCTCGGAATTGTACAATTAAGAGGATTAGCGAGAAGGAATGGTTCTGTCTCGTTGGATCGACTGAAGGTATTATCAATTTAAAGATCCCAGTCTTATTGATTAAATCTCTTTGAAAGTTGTTTTGCATGATACAAAATATCTTTGAGATGCTCAAGTAATCTTGTTTATTATTTATTTATGCAAGCAATATGAAAATTATTTCCTTCACGTATTACATCTACGATTAATAATAATCTAAATATAATAAAAAAATAACTTAAATTTGATCTTTAAAAATATTATTAAATAATCTAAACATAAAAAATATCTAAAACTATTTTTATTAAAATCCTCGGAAATATTCTCTCTTTCTCTCTGATTCTCGCATTATTATGTAGAAATATTAATTAATTAGTCAATTTCAAGATTTTCGTAGATAAATATAAGCTTGAATTCAAAGAATTCGAATTTTTTTGCTCTTACTTAAATTCTTGGATGGTGTTCTATTACACGCAACTCAAAGCCCCATCGAATTCTCGCTTATTTTATCTCGCGAAAGCCGGTCATCGCGCTAATGTTAACCGAGTTGCCGAATTAACGATACTGTGGACGCGCGATAGTCGATGTGTAGAATCGCATGTCGACGGCAGTTTAACGATGACTCCATCCGGTCATTCGATGTTCGTGCATCCAGCGCGGCACGAGAATTTCGGCGCGGTGTACCCGGAAACGGGCGAATACAAACGTGCAAATGCAAATGTACAAACGCATGATGCAGTCGTGAAATGAATGAAAGCCAGTTTTTAGAGCAGTCGTAATACGCGTAATTAAACGCCGGTAAATATCTGGAGGGAAAAACATTATTTGGCTCTTAAGAATCGGTCAGCGAATAGAATTGGAAAATCTATGTGAAATACTTTGTGAAATGGCGCCAAATTGATTTCTAGTCAAAGACTTAGATTTTCATTTTATAGCATTAATTAGACACAAAAGAACAATTTTGATGAAATATAAATATAAATATCTAGACATTAGTTATTAGATATAGATCTAAAAATAATTTCGTTGGACTATGAAAATGATTTATACTCAAACTGCAATAATATCAAAACTTTCAGCAGCATTGCCCATCATGTTTAAATTTGCATAAATGTACATAATTATTTTGATGGGCTAATAAAATTATTTTTAGATATATCTATTTAAATTTTTCTAAATATATCTATTTAAATTTTTAGATACTTTAGCCGTTTTTTTCGTGTACTCAAATATTTTTTATATCGTTAAAAAGAAGATATAGCAAAGAAAAAGAGTCATTTGAAAGCTCGCAATGTGTCTCAGGAAAAAATTCGCGTTTTACAACTTCGAAGCCGTCTCGCGATCGCACTGATTAATTAATAATTAAATCAAATGTCACTTCCGACCATACATGCTCGCGTAATGATTATTTGAGCGTCCTGCGCGATGTGCATGTATCTTCACGTGTGAGGTAAAATCGGGCGCATTACGTAATTGCATAAATTGCTTTTCGCGTGCATAAATATGGTTATTACGAGCATAAGGTTACGGCCATCTGATTATGGTGAATTCATCCTTTTTTTTTCGGCGTGCATACGCACAGTTTCCGGCATTCCACGAAATGCCGCTACAGAGCGATAAATGGCCCATTCCTCGCGTTAACTGTCCCACTAGCGGCTCGCCGTTTTGTTTGCCGGCGGATAAATAGCGCGGTATATATCATTTTACCGTGGCGAGATCCGCGACGGTCAGGAAGTAATGGAGTTTAAAATATGACGTATTTTTCTATTACACTGCTCGCCAACCTGAGGAAGACAAGTGGCTCTTCAACTAGACCGCGCTTTCATGAACGTTTCGTGGAGTACATTTGCATTGTAAACGTAATAATCTATTATACTTATGCAAACGCGCACGCACGTGTACAGACACGTTATAATAAATGAGCGTAGTATTTCCTTAATTTTTTATAAAGATAATTCAAACTATTTAAATCACCGAACTAACTAAATTTTATTTAAAATTGTAACATTTTTAATATTGTAAACATTAGTTTTGTAATGTTACTGATAACTCTTTTTTTGTAATCTGGATCTTTTTGGCAAAAAAGCGAAATTTTACTCTCAAATTTCTCCGAAATAAAAAGGATAGAACCCAGTCTTCCTTTTAAAATATATCTTGTTGAAAAATTATTTGATAACATCATAGAGATGTTTAAAAGTAAAATTTTTTGAAAACCTAGAATAGTAAAAAAAAAAAACAAATTGTAGACGGAAAATAAAAATATGAGTGCAGATGAAAGATTAAAATAGAGAGGGAAGATTGATACTTTAAATAAAAATAATTTTTTGTTGCATGCTTAAAAAAAAGAAATGTAGCAGAACAATTCATAGTTCAGCTATCTTGAGAATACAAGACTAAAGTCACCGGCACTTGGATCGCATACACTTCGAGCTGCCATATGAAAATGATGATCCTACGACTCAGCTACGCCTCTTTAGCACCCGATCGCAACTATAAAGATACCTTTCACAGATAGCGACGAAGGACCTGCATGGAGGCTTCTCGGTTGTCGATATTCTCGTACGTTACACACACACACACACACACCACACACACACACACACGCGCGCGCGCGCACGTATATAGGAATTTACAGAACTATAAAAATATACGACCTAGCAGTGTGTCCTACCGCCAATGGGAAATTATGGCGGACTTTGTGCGGCGGACAATCATACTCTCTTGAAATAATAGTTTCAGCAGATCTACGCGAGCGAATTAATCACTACGAGAAACCTTTCATACGCTATTGAATAAGCATTAATGCAATGCATGTGATAATCCTAATTACGGGTTCCGTGGGTCGCTGCATGATTCTGATATTGATGACTAATAAATAGCATTATTGATTGGCACTGCAGATAACGGAATTGAGGAAAATCGTTGTAACTGTTAATTGCGGTCAGCCAATTCATAGATACCATTTGATATTTAATCAACTGCCAACACATGCCACGTTCTGTAAACTGTATTCGTTTTGGCTACCCGAATTTAACCGCGTATGCCTGAAGAGTTTATCCCTCCGGGAATATCTCCTAAATATGGTTGCGAATAAACTGGTATCGTTCAATATTTACACGAAGTTATAGAAAAATATTTCGTATGCGTTTCTCGAAATTTCATATCGATCTGTTTACATCGATGTAATCGCGGTAATTTGCTCTCGTATATAATACAGAGTTATTTTACCTTTTCAGTGATAATTTACGTACTTACACCGCAGGAACTGTATACTTTCATTATACTCTTATATTTTATTAAGAGAAACACAAATTATTGTAATTCATACGATATTCACATATTTAGACTTTTATTTTTATTTTATGTTTCAACACAAATACTTATACAACACATTACTGTTGAAGAATAATTTTTTACAAAATTATAAATAGAGTAAAATCTGAATATAAAATCTTATCTAAATTTACTTTGAAGATTAAACAAACTCTTCTTAAAGTAAGCATCGAAGTGTACATATTGCTCAAACACAGCGCGATCAGCAGTAGTGAAATGATCGTCGTTGTCAGGCAATTGCAGCGCATCGCGTTTTAGCTGCGGATGTTTGCGATCGAAGTGTATAAACAGCAAGTAGAAATATACAACTTGAGAGAGGGGGGGAGGAGGGGAGAGAGAGAGAAAGAGAGAGAGAGAGAGAGAGAGAGAGAGAGAAGCAAAGAAGATTGAGAGCGGAATATGCAAAGGAGAATAAATCCGTGCAGAAAAGATATTTGAGGCGGTTTGCTATCGCGACCGTAATTTCTGGCGAAGGGCGAGAAACGATCTACGGTATTTGTCACTTCCGGTTGTGCGTTATAAAATTCTGAGCCATCCGATGCACCCGTCGCATTTATTAGCTTCGTATACAAGTGCAACGCTTCGGATCTATTAAGGGTGTTCGTAGATCGGCGTCGTAAAATGCACCCGCCGATTGCGAAATGTCAAAACATGAATGTTGAATCGTTATTTTGAAACGCGATATTAACAGGTTTATTCTCGATTGCGGAATACGAATCAGTATGCATTACGTCGTCATATTGTTGTGCAATCAAGTAATGCTAGAGAAGAGGGAATTAATATATTATAATTAATTATAACAGGGAATGGCTGTATAGCATACTATATAGCTGTATACCAAGATGTTATGTAAATTTTACTTTTCTTCGATTTTATATTTTTAGTCAGTAGACATTATTTTGTTCTTACCTCACTTCTTACTGCCTCGCGATACGAGTTCCGGCGGAGATTACCGTACCGGAATGGATGAAGGAAAGCTCTATCTTTCGAGATACACAGCGTTTCGTCGGGATCGCCTGGCCACGAGGAGCCGCTCTATCTCTGATCGAGAGCTATACCTATGGATTTCGTAGCGCCACACAACGGAATCTGTTCCTCGTAAACTCCTGCTCCTTCCCGTATATCGTGTTTCCGAGCGTCGAATCGAGTCGCCGTTTTCTCTCGTTTCTCGAGCATCAGGCCGCGCCATCCGTCCTCGTAACGTCAATGTTCGTTTTCCCGTTTTCTCGCGAAAGACGGACGGGATCGGTCTAGGGGGTGGCAGGGAGAATGATTCGACAGCACCGATTGTATCGGCTTCCTCAAGAAAGCGAATCGTCTTCTTCTGCTGGAGAATCTTGACTATTTTATCCTGATTCGAGGGCTTTAACGGATGTTTGTCCGAAGCAATGTGAAATAATGGTATCACCGTGGCCGTTACTTTTCGTTTTTTTTTTAAATTTCTTTCGAACTAAATCGTGGACATTCATTTCGTAAGTGTCCTCTCTTTTCTCAAATTGTTTTCTATCGAACTTAATTCTTGGAAATTAACTTTTAGCATACGATTGGATAGTCGTGTTCTTACATTTCTTTTCTTTGAAATACTAAGAGTACTAAGTAATTAGTTATAACATTTATATACATGTATTTTTAATACACACAGTGCTTACAAAAACTTTAATTATTTAAAGATGTTAAAGTACATGCACAAAAATTACTTAATTTACCTAATTACTTAATAATTTAGTTTAAATAACCTGTAAAATTATCTTAAAAAAATTATGAACAACCCGTTGTGTACTTACCAAGGATTAAAAATGCAATCGGATAGAGTAATCTTCGAGCGGTGATTCAAACATGAAAATGATTTCTCTCGATTTGCAATTTTCCGGAAGAAATATTTTATCAGCCGAAGGATTACGCTGACATGTAAAACAAGGATTGCAGAGGTTTAGAGATATTCAATTGGAACGACACGGTACAGCCGCGTGCATCGCTTTTATTCGTTCCCGCCGTTGTTGTTGCGGCAAGCATGTTGCGCGTTATCTTTTCCGCCGAGTTTACACATAAATTGGAACCGGCGTCTCGATAAACTTCTTTGCAGCGGAGATTCTTTTGCTTCGATTCAACCTACATGTTGCTCGTACAGATTCGCGATAGATTTGTTATAATCGAAATCGGTCGGTTTTAAAAGAGAAAATAAAAAATGATGTTTATAGTGCATCGGAATTAAGTTTGCTTATGAACATCAATATAAAATTGTAAAAATATTTCGGATAAAATATTTCGAAACATCGCTACTTTTCTTATAGCTATACCAACTTTTCTAGACCAAATGTAAAGAATGGCAATTTCTGGTGGTTGTTTCAAAATGAAAAATTAAAATCAAAATGAACGAGTGACGAAGAGAAAAAAATTAAAAGAATTAATCACGATAATAGTGTGGTACTTTTCGCGATGGTAACTATAACTTTTTTAAGTGACGACTTAATGGCGCACGGAGAGACACGTCTCGAACTTAATGCTTCACATCGCAGTGATCCAGTTTGAGCTTTGTCACATTTCTGTTGGATTGCGTGTCAATCGCCCTCGTAAATCCGGCACTAACACGCGTCGAAGTCGCTCAGCGGAACATCTTCCTTTATGCGCGGCAATAACGACGATCGATATTGCACCGCCAGCAACAGCAACAACAGCCGAAGGAATCTTCGCTCTTGAGACGAGGTGCGTCATCGCTTTAGGCTTCGTAGGTACAGTTAATACAGATAACGTCGATCCTCTCCTACTGGTTCACCGACTTTGCTATCAGGCGTAAGCCTGATTTGCGACGTGCCGTAATCTCACGTCGAGATTGCCGCTGCAATTATAAATTCCGTCCCTGACAATACATCGAGTGCAGTTAGCAGAGACTTGTGCGTCTATGTAATTATTAATGTGTTTCAAGCTGATTCGTCGAATTAAGCAATTATCAAGTTAATGTTCGTCTTAAAAATGTGTTTTTATGAGCGATGTGATTCTACATCGAAGTAGAATATAAAAAAGCTAAGTAAAAGAGCATAACAACATAAATCTTGAAAAAATTATGTCTCGCAAAAATAAAATATTAAATTTTAAGATTGATCGAATAGAAAATTATTGGGTCTCTACCAAATTCATATATTAGCATTTTTTCTTTTTTCGAGAAAAAATAAGTTTTTTCTGCGTTTTTAAAAACAAAGATAATCTAAAAAACTTATAATATCAATTACAGTATTTCTCACAATTTGATTAAGTGTATGTCTTTCACTGTATATTCCAGAATTGATAAATTTTCGCTAAATAGCATAAACCGATAACTGATAATTGCTAAACCATCGGTGTGCAGTAATCGCTCGTGTGCGCGAAGGGATTTTGCGTCAGAATTCAGTTATTTATCATCGCGAAGGGGCTGGAAAGTGTAAGAGGAAGGAGTTTCGCACTGAACGAAGCTCGTAAAGCCAACGCCGTGTTTGCTGACGATATCCCAATGAAAGTTTCCGCGAGCGCGCGACAGAAACTCGAACTCCTCGGCGAACTCGTTCGGCGGTGGCCCCGATGAGCAAATCGGAGAATAGCTGTATAGGCCGGGGGGACCCGATCTCTTTAAACCAAACTTTACAGAACGACGCCGACGTGGAGCACAACACGTTCCTCCGCGCTGCGAAACTATACCGTCGTCGTTCTACTTGGAGTGGCGAAGGCTAAATTGAAAGTTTTCGCCGCGCGTATGAACGAGTAAATATTAATTTCTCATAATAATGTCGGATGAATTATTTCGGCATATATTTGAGAAACAAATATATTGTATATACAGATATTCGTGAACGGGTGGTACAACTGGGAAAGAGGAAATTTATAAAATAAATTAAAAAAACCGAATGAAATTTTTTTCTACAAAGCTTTGTTCCCGAAAAAAAAGGCGATTTTAAATAACAATTGCTAGGTACGGATTTAATTGACAAATTAAAGCAACAGAACATGTTAGAAAGCGTTTATAAAAATTTACTTCGAAGAGCGGAATTGTATATTCGATAGAATAGGCAATACTTTCAACAATTTAAGTAATAAAATTTATCATGCATGAATATCTTGTTTTTATTGCGTATTCTCAATTACCCAGTTAATAAACACAAACATGAGCAGAGATAATTGTGTGCAGGAGGATTTATTAAATCGAGACGTAGCTAACTTCCGGCAATGTGGTATTTAAAAGCACAGATTTTTTAATTGTGAATTCTGATAGATAAATTTAAATTTCTAAAAAATAAATATAATACAATCCAACTTCTATGATAAAAACTCATTGTCAAAGCTTTTGTAAAATGTAAACATTTTTTTCTAATTTTTATATTACTCGAAACAATATAAAAATTTTGATTAAAATTCGAAGACTTAAAATGAAGTGGAAATTTCTTGTTCAGTAGAGAGTGCATATGATGAATATTTAAAATCGATTTTCTCGAAAACAAAGCTTTATATGAAAAAAAAATTATACGGTTTTTATCTATTTTCGTCTAAAATCACCTCTTTCTCGGTTGTATCACTAGTTCACGAATATTTTATATATATATATATATATTTTTTTTTTCTTTTAAAAATTATTAATACAGCGATTTTTTGCACATCAGCAGTTGGCTGCCTCAAATGTATCTAAATTCATGCACATTAATATTGAGAATTTAATTCAGACAAATAAATTACATTAGCTTACTAGCTGCTATAAGTTACCATAGAGACTTTTCTTTAGTATATTATATATAGAATCATAAAATCACGACGATGTAGGTTAACGATAAGGTTTGTGCGAAAACGAGGAGTTTTTATTATCATCTTGTTCGTTCAAAAATTTACTGTTAATTTACTGGCAATCTTATACTGCTGCTCTTACGTACTAGAGATAAAGTGCAGCTCGAAAAGTTACAACGGTATTAACCTTACGAGTGTTTAATTTACCAGGGTTTAATTTAACAACCGTCTGCTATCCTGAAATTTTTTACTCATGTTTATAGGCATAATTAAATCTAGGTAATTACACTAATTTCGAATAAAATTTAATGTGTAAATAGATAATTGTGTGCTATTATTTATTCAATTTTATAATTGTATAAAATAAAATACTGAACTAATACTATGGAAATACTAAACTTAAGTTGGCATGAAGATCAAGATTACATACACTGAGAAAAAAATATAGTTAATTTTAATAAATACTTAGTTCAATATTGCCAACTAAACATTTACTTACAGTAAGTAAATATTTGTTCAATAAAAAAATGGTTGTTAAATCAAATTAACATTTCTTGTATTAAATAAATATATCTTTATATTTAATAAATATTTAGTTGGCAGTATTCAACTAAATATTTATTAAAATTGACTATATTTTTTTCAATATAGAAATGACTTATTTTAGATAAGACTTTTATTTGTTATGACTTTTTTTATTTTATAATTCATACTTCACGGAGGATTTTCTACAAGAATCATCTTACCATCAATCGTCATCTCGCGCGAAATCGTTGCGTAATGCTTCTCTTCGTCAAAGCTCTGTCATTGTTACTGGCGGGACTACTTAGCAGGCGAGTAGTTAAATAATTGTCGTCTCGAAAAGGCTGAGTCAGTTGGAGGAGGCGATAGGACGGAACTTGCAGGATTGCGAATCAGTAAAGCACAACGCGTCGAGCACACGTCGGTCTTTATCCTGACAAATCGTAGTAAATAGACAAAGATATGTTCGCTTGCTTGCGATCCTTTCTCCGGCTTTTGCAGGTTCTCGTCGTAATTTAAAGGAGGATCAAAAGTGCTTTCTCACCGACAAACACTTCGCTGACTCCTAATTGGTTCTTGTACTCTTAGCGGGTAGCGAATGCATAATCAAGACCGAGTAGCGAAGACAACGTTTTACGTTGTTGTTAAAAGTAATACGGTTCATGGAGTCGTATGAGGCACGAGAGAAATAACGATAGAATTCAATGTCTGGCTCTGTGCACGAAAGAGACTGACATTCATCGAACTTCCGCGACGGTCTGAAAGATTTGTCGCGTTCTCCGGCCGCGACTTCCTTGTTAACTGATTTCCGTTCGTGCGGATCCGGCAGGATTGGTGGGCTTAGAAACTCGCATTCTCGTCATCTTACGTTTGTTTGTCATGTTCGTGCGAACGGAGTACGCGAATAGTCGAAGATTGTTCGAGAGATCTTTGTGGAACAATTGCGAACGGTGTGTCAACTTCACGGAAATGAGATGCAACGCGACATATTGAAACGCATTAATCGGAATTAACCTTTTAATTTTAAAATATCTCTAGCTTGTATTTTGAAATTGGAAATGTGCGAATTGAAATTAGATTTTGAAGATAATTTAAATACGTATTGTAATATTTAAATACGTTTGAATTCAATATTTAAATATTGCTAATATTTTTCATAAATATTAAAAAAACGTGTTTGTGGATTATTTTTGTCTTGATAACATTATTAAACGTGTTTTGTGAACATTACAGTTCACTTTATGATGAAAAGCAACCTGATATTGTGAAAAACAATCTAAATATTACAATATGAATAAATATTTTCTTTCAGGATTTGTAGAAACTGACATTTGCATTTAGTGTACTGTAATATAAATTGCGACGTTACATTATTTACTTTACATCGTTCCTGTACATTGTTAAATTTATAGTGTCAAATTTAACCTAATGTGAGTCGCCATTAAATATATTCGGATAATTAAATTTGATATATAGCGTCAAGTACTATACAGCGTCAAATATAACCATTGTTTTAGAATAAAATAACGATATGATTGAGTAAGAGTAGTGACTCACATTAAATTAAATTCGACACTATAGATTTAACAGTGTACGGAAAGAACGATTTTACTGAAATATTAAAAATGTAGATAGATTCTAGATCTGGAAATAACTTTGTTAGTCTTTCAAAATAATTATTTAGAAAATTCAAACATGATGAGCAATGCTCTGCAAAAAGTTTTGACATTCTAGCAATTAGTTTGCGTATATAATTATTTTGACAATTTAACAATATTATTTTCAGATCTGTATTTTTAGCTAAATTTTTAGATACTTCAGCCAAATCATTCTTTCCATGTAATTTTAATCCAAGCATCGCGAGGAATACGCACTGCAGACGTGGAAATTTGCGCG
>Ga0157364_1000840_pt1 | contig 23643 bp, 6 predicted proteins | sample AttsexASBM2_FD_111476 | JGI IMG/M metagenome (GOLD analysis project Ga0157364, IMG submission 111476) | Fungus gardens microbial communities from leaf cutter ant in Ribeirão Preto, State of São Paulo, Brazil - Atta sexdens ASBM2 | ecosystem: Host-associated > Fungi > Mycelium > Unclassified ...
GACGTGAAGATTTATTTCAGTGTTTCAAATCGCGTTCAGAATGTTCTAATTTAATTTCCACATACATTTTATAATGAAAAATTTTACCAGGAATCAATAAATTGACATCAACCATTAGTCATTACAATTAAATAGGCATTATGGGAGATCAATTCATCGGACCTGTAATTCTGCCAAATAGACTATCAGTGCTACTTATCTCAATTTCTGTCTTTTCATGTCATGTGCAATACGTAGAAGAAATAATAAGTCAATTATGATACTAATGTATCATAATTGAAACAAAATTGTTGTATCTCAGAAATGATTGAGCTTTCGATCTATGTTCACTAAGGCTTTTTTACTCAGTATCTGTATTATTACCATATGATATCTACAATACCTATAAATGCTGAATGATGTTTTTAATATTATATAATATATGAGCAATACTTTTTAAATAAAAATTTTGAATTTTTTTGTTAAACTTTAATATAATTTTTTTTGCTAAATTTTAATATAATTATAATTGAATTAATTCATTGAACTTGTTACTGCAATTAATTTAACATGAAATTTTTATAAGTAATCACGAGGATAGTCCTATTTTTAAAGTTATTCTTGATATTCTTGTGCAGAAAATTTTGCGAAAACTAAGTTTTACAACTGCATCTGTTAATCAAATTAATTGACATCTTGTTTCAAGATGTCTTCGTTTCAATCTTGTGTCCGGGTAATAAAAAATACCATTTAGCCAAATATTTTTAATCTATGTATGCACGCACATATCATCACATACATCTATGTGTTGAGATCCGTTGCATGTGCGCAAAGATTCGTCGACGTGCACGGACAATCCCAATAATTGTACGCGACAGAGGAACGCGGTACATACGAGATAATTAATCGGTCGATTAATTAAACGGCTCGCGGCTTGTCTTTGAACGACGGTGTGTCTGCGTCGGCCTTATTCCGTCGACCGTCGCGCTCGATCGTACATCATCGTCGAACGGACGCGGTGCGTCGCTCATTGCTCGTAAATATAGTAATTCAGCGACACACATTAGCGGCACCCGTATATTTATGCGGTTCATTCACTTCCATTTACGTGCCTTCCGTGATGTGACGAGTAATCGCGCCTGAATGTATTCCACGAGCTTGAATTATTCGACCCTCACGGATATGCAAATCGAATTATCTATTTTTTTCAACGAATCTTGCTTCCGTATGTCAGTGTTTTCGTTAATCTTTGAACTAGCAAAATAGTTTTCTTGATTGTGTGTAAAGCAATCTATCGTTTTAATCAAAGTTAAATTTAGTATTCTTGAACATATGTTTATCATAGAGATACATAAAGATATTTTATTGTTAAATTATATTCTTTAATTCCATTGTGAAAAATAAATACTAAAGTCTACAATATACATAACACACATAATTCTTTTATTTAAAGAAGGACTTTTATTTACAGTCAAATCGTATCGATTTAATCTTGAGAGGTATGAAAATATCTCTTATATGTCATATATATGTATATTTTTACACATCTAGATAATTTTTATTTCTGTATTTGTTTTATAAATAAATTTCTTTTTATTTACAACAGAATTATGTTCTCACAATCAATCTAGTGCATTTTTATGCATTTTATTTCTGAAAAACTGTAACTTAAACAATATATCTTAATTTAAAGCCCTTGCAATGAGTTTAAATAATGCCTAGCATTCTATCTTAATCTGTAATATGCACGATAATTTTCCAGTCCTTTTCTAGACAACACGCATGTTTAATGAGAGATGCATGCTAAATGAGCATGCTAAAGAAATTTTAAAGACATCTTAAAGACATTTCTTTTAAAGACATCCTTAAAATGTCTTGTGTCTCGACTTTGGACTTTTTGTCTGAGTTACTATACGATACGATGGATCGTTCGTGTCGACCTGAATTAATTTTCATCACTTTTACAAATATATAAAATTATTAAGTGATTCTTACATGTATTCTAACAATTTAATTTTAAAAAGTATTTGTAAGGTTGTATGAAAAAAATGTATATAAATGTTACAATTAATTACTTGATCTAGTATTTAAAAAAAAAAGAAATGCACATGACACAAATGACCCAATCGTATATACTAAGGGTTAAATTTGATCAGTCATAATCTAATTTGGAATGAAGCTATTTTGAATGAAGCTATTTGAAATTTGGATCTTCTCTAGATCCCGATGATGTATTTGTTACAAAAGATTGATTATCTTTTGTATCACATTTCCGTAAATTTCCAATCTTATATTCTAAATGGTAAGTTTATCTAATACTTACCCTGAATGATGTCTGGTGTACGTGGGGACAGTTGTGCTAATCGGTTGAAAGCCTTGCGTGCCCATCTCCCTTGGTTGATGTCGATGATTACCGTGATAACCCGCGTACGCTATTGCCCTGGTACCACCATTCTCCGCCATCGCCACAGCACCATTGAACTTTTGTTCTAACATCCGCTGCTCTATATGCCTCGATGCCGAATTTATCTGTTGTGATGATCTTGTCGTGGAAACTTGTGGCCGCAGCGTCCACGGATTTTTCATAGTAGTAGTAGTGGTCTCTTGGACGATGTGTTTGTCATCATCAAGGTAATCGTGCCTAGGATGGGGTAATCTGTCGTGATACCAAACTGGCAAAACTATTCTGTGATTGCGCAAGAGTACTCGATGATGATCCTCCGATGATGATAGAACAGAGGAGGTCACGGCTGCGATAAGCAGACTCTCCAGCAGTATTTTCAGAGTCATTGTTCGGCTTTTCAAAAACTTATGATGACTGCGCAATGTCCTGACAACTGTACGAGCCGTCACATCCTCAACGGCCACGGTGGACGCGTTAAGTTCGCGACAGGCTCGACGGATATCCGGTGTGAGATCTTCCACGGGCAGCTGAGAACACTACTGAGAGCACTACCGAATGAGACACACGGAGCAGGGCCCACGTGCTTCAGCTGCACCAACCCCACCATGAATCTCTTTTTCTCTGTCTCGTTCTTCCCTGTGTTTCCCTCTTTTCCCCGTTGCCGCATTTACTCGCCACATTCGCTTGTGGCCCGATCTGCCCGGATTCTCTTTTCTTCCTTTCTCCTTTCCATTCTCATGCTGCAGCGACTGTCTGTTCTCCTGATATCCCACCAGATCCTTCGGTAACCACCTACGTATCCTTCCGCGACAATTTAACCGTACACGTGGAGAACCGCGTTCCTCTCGCAATTGCTCTTTACGAGGTATAACACTGTTCCGGACAAAGTTCTTGCTCCAACTACGAAGGTATTGCGGTTAAAAAAACGGATATGGGATAACATATATATGACCTACACGCTTGCAAATTTCATCATTCATTGGAACAAAGATTCAGATGATTAATGGGGATGAAACAAACGCAGAGAATATTGGTCTTTCAGTTGTAAAACACATTCTTTAGAAAAGAAGGAAAGATATTGATTATAGTTTCACGTTATTTAGGAATCTTGTATTTATAAATCATACTTATCAAATTCTGCAATAAAAAGAAACGTATAAGAGACAGACACAAATCAAAGAATCAACAATTCTTCAAATACTAATATTATAATAAAGTAACGAACAATTTTTATAAATAATTTTTAATAAATTTTTAATAAATAAAGTTTTTATTTAATAAAACTACAAAGAACTTTTGCCACAACGGCAAAAAGATATTATAAACAAGTTAAAATACAAAATCAGAAATTAGACTAATAATAAATTGAAAATTAAATATTTATTAAGATAAAATATAAAATACGTGATAATAAATACGAGTAAAATTATTCTGTGGAAAATTGTTAAACATTTAATGATATAGCCTATGGTCAATTGCCTATGCATAATTTATATGTTACTTTTATATTACTTATGTTAGAGCCTTAATAAGATAAAACAAAGTAAATAAAATAAAAGAATAAATTAATAAACTAACTTGGCCTAGAAATAATAAATATTAGATAATAAATATAAAAAAATAAATATTAGATAATATAAATATAAAAAAATATTTGTTAGAAAAGATATCTTTTCTAACATCTTTTTATCTTCTCAATAACTAAATAACATATTTTTCAAAATTTTTTAAATTATATTGAATTCTTAATTTTTGTTTTTCAATCAAAATTTTTAAATTTAACTGTAAAAAATAAAATATTAATTTTAATAAAAATATTTAAGTAATAGACTTTTTAAGACTTGCGAAAATATCAAAATTATCATTTTTGTATTAATTTTAACATTTTTGCATCAGGAAATCCACTATACGTCTTTAAGTTAACATTTTATTTTTTACAGTGTTTATACAGAAAATTATATATATAAAATTAAAATTATATTAACTTAATTATATTTAAAATTATTAAAAATTATAATTATAACATTACAGTTAAGATTACATATATGGAAATAACAGTTTCAACAATAAATAATCTTCTTTCCCTTGCAACAATCATTAGTTATATATTGAAGAATATATTTAAGAAGATTGTATATTGGAACAGTTCTTTTGAATCAAATTAACAGCAGAGAAATTACTTCAGATCGCCAACTATCAAATTTACAATGCAGTGAAGCTGGAAGTTACACGCATATTAGAAGTCTCTGTGCCATTCTTGAATCACTTCGGCCGCGACGTTACTTGAGACCAAGGTCAGTAGTGCAGTGGCTGCAACCGCAGTGAAGTCTTTGTTACCTTTTTACTCGTTCCTTACTGAGAGCAAACCAAAAGAAGTGAAATAATTGCACGGATCATCGTCACATTATTGCCCATTAGAAGAGCATGAAGCACAAAAATGAAAGCATATCGCGACTGGCGAAAGATAAATCAATGTAGCAGAATAATATACCGTAACATTTGTTCTTATGAATACGATTTATCCTTCTTGTTCATTCATTTCTTCAATAACTCGATGTACAATAAAATTAAAGCAAATATCGAGAAAGTCTTACAATTTTCTTACATTGAGTATTAAGCGAGAAATATATTTTAGAATAAGAATGTAAATTTCAAAAAAAAAAAGAAAGCAAAAAGAAATTCAGAAAATTACATAAATAAATTAAAATTGTGTATTCTTCAATTTCTTTATGTTAGTTACACTTTCTATTTAAGACTCAAATAAATGTGCCAATTTAAATACGACAGGACAGGATAAAGCCAAAGTAATGTTTCATTCAGACAATGTCGATAAACTCGAATGAAATGTTTATGATTAATGCTGCTGACACTATATAGGAATGTTAATCGAGCTGCCGATAAAAGTATCTTTCTTTTCATAAGTTTTTCTTTTCTTAGTGTATATGATAAGCCTCGTTATCGAGATATCGTAGATGCTCTCTCATTAATTATCGTTCGCTTTATGCCGATAATTTGTCGGCAGTCCGACCGGTTCGTCCTCACAATCAATTGCAGACTCATCGAAATGCGCGTAAGTAATCACGGCATTGGTAAAAACGATTAGTTATTTCCATAATTTGCTTTAGGCTGCGCTCCAAGGTACAAGGTACTGAATTCCTATATAATCATTTTCTAAAAATGAGTTCAAATTTTCTTGCACATACCAATTTCATAAATTATTGTAATTCCTGAGATTGACTTAATTAAGAGTTTCGATTGTGTAAAAGATCTTGAAGAGATCTACATTGTTAAAATTTATTATTCTTTTTGCTTTTGATTGTTTTTGCTTTTGAGACTGGATTATTTTTATGGATTATTTTAACCATATTTATAAGAAAAGCACTTGGTTGAAATAACTTATAGGCATGCACATCTTAGCAATTTCTTTTCATAAAGCACAGGAAATTCCACTCTGTAGAGAGGAATAATATTATGATAAATTGCTAAAATATCATAACATCTCATAAATCTTGATCTTATCTTTAAAAAAAATTTTAAATATCCGAAAGTTAATTTAACAATAGTTGATATATGACAATAAGTACAATAATCATATAAAAGCTATTTAGTATAAGCTTATATAACAATTAATAAATTGTTTATGCTTTATTCGCCATTGTGTGTACTATAAAAAAATAAATGAGAAATTATTAAATATTATAAATATTTGAAATATATTCTTATTTTATATCTAATAAATTATAACAGCAATATGAATGTATACTAAGAAAACAATTATAAAATTATAATAACTTAAATTTAATAAATAGAATTCGATTAAGTTCACTTATTTCTTTCATCTTTAATGAAAAATCAATAATTAAATTATAATTTGTTTTCTGTAATTATTATACAATAGATTAATTTATGGAATTAATTCTATAAATCTCTTTCCATGACTATTCTGTAATCAGTTTATATCATCAGTTATTATTCTACAAGCGATAATTTCGAGAATCATAATTTTTATATCTCGAGGCACGCATAATGATAGATAATCATTAACAAAGTGCAACTTTCATCGTGAAAGTAAACTATCGAAAGAATTTACTCAAAGATATCAATCATTTATTAAATATTAAATATAATAAAATATAATATAATAAATTGCTTTATTTTTACATACAAACCATAATTAGTTTTTAATATATATATATTATATTGACATTTTATTTATCTAATATTATTCAAAGATATAATTTACTGCATTCTATCTATTTGTTAATTGAAAATGGAAAAATAAAACACAAGTTAAAATTAACTATACTCTAAAATGCACAAACATATTTTAATATTGCTGGCTATTTATCAAAATAATATCGATTATTTTCCTGATATATGATATTACGATACAATGTGATGTAATATGAATACACATAATTTCTAATGTTCTTTAATTTCTGGACACCAGATACATGACTCAAACACGGACACATACACCAGACTCGGTCACGTATCCAGGTTTTGACCTACTGACACGATACAGTGACGTCACGGGAGAGCAGGAGGACGGCAAAAGAGTAGTAAGGCTGGTGGAGTTTCAACTTGACGAAGGAAATTTCTTCAGTACACACTAAAGTGATAAGGATAATACAAAAACAAAAAATATACATGTTTACTATAACTGTAACTGCGTTCTGTTATATATTCACTGCGAGTACTGAAAATCTATAATATGCATAATGTGAATTATAGATTTTCAATATTCGCAATAAATAATGAAATATAACTTATAAGATTAGAAAATTTTTACTTCTTAGTATATTATATATAATATTTAAGTAGTTTAATTCAATTATGAAATAAATCGTAAATTCTTTATTGTCATTTTTATAAATACTAATCTTCAATTTTTTGAACTTATGTTTTCAATCTTACATTTTAAAAGTATGTTTATAAATTTAATACACAAAACAGCTTTAAAAAAAATTGTTCATTTGACAAAATTAATTAATTAATTTTTATTTTTTTCGTTGGAGAATATATGTATTATATAACATGTTTGATTTTTAAATTTTAAATAAAATGAACAATTTTTTTCTCAATATAGAATTTTTATAAAACTTATATTAGTTTGAAAGAGAGAGAGAGAGAGAGAGAGAGAGAGAGAGAAAGAGAGCGAGAGAGAGAGAGATATATATATGCTTTATAAATTATGTAATAATAGCTATGTTATAATTTATAGAGGAATCTCATATAAGGAATCTCATTATAATTTTTACTCATACATTTTGCAAATAGGTATATAAGTATCTAAATAGAATAATACAAGAATATCTCTTAAGTTTATTTTTTATAATAAAAATTTTTTGTAAAATATCTATAACTAATAATTCTTTACCGTTTAATATGATTAATTAAACTATTCTGGACAAATGAATTTTGCTATATTCCGCTCGTGTTACGTGTCGACTAATCGCCACGCTTTTTAGCCAACGTCAGATTATCTAAGAACGGCGCCATCCTTTGTCTAAATTCTCGCGCTCTCCCACTTCACTTCATATGTTATTTTACAACTTTTTGTAGCCTGTTTACTTGTATTTTTGATCGAATTTTCCCGCGCAAGCAAAACCACCAAATTTGCCGCAATCTCTTCCCCAGCCGATGGGAAGCTCAAAACCGAAAGATGTGATAGATCATCGCGCGATCAGACAAAAAGTCTCCGTCAAGACCCATCGATGACAGCTTCCTGGTTAGGCTTATCATCGTTTAGGTATTTTCATTCATTTTGATAACTGGCAATCTTTGTCTGTGCCATCGGACTGTTATCACGACACGAAGAACGAATGTGAGAGTCAACAGTGAATGTGAATTTTTGGGGTGGAGACTTAAGACATCAGGTGGAAGACTTAGAATAATTATAAGACGTCAAAGTATGTGTATTAACTATATTATTAGTATAATATAAGATATGTATAATATAAGATATATAATTCTCAACTTGATTATACAATTAAAAATTTTCCAGAGTATTTGTACATATATACATATTTATTACTAAATCTGTCTAATTTAAAGTTATTATATACATTAGAGATAAAATATATTATGTTTTTATCTTTACACACTAAGACATTTCCTTTCATAGACATTTTAAATTATTTGAAAAAAATTTTTTTTTATAAAAATATTAGTCTTATTATTTTCTAAATTTACTTTTGCAAATTAAGATTAAAAATAAATATGTAAATAATGAAATCTTAGTTTGTTATTATTTTATTTTGTCATTTTATTAATTAGCTTAATTTATGAACTCATTATAGCGATATTTAAAAGTATAAGTTTATAAATTTATAAATTTTTCCATATAAATTATTTTAAGAAGAATCTATAATTAAAATTAGACGAAAAATTTAAGACGCTATGTATCCTCAACTAAATTGAACATGTTATATCAGAAACGTTCAGCAACAGATAAGCACATTTACTATACTACATGCGGGACGCGAATCACATGTCCTTCCGGTTCAATAAGCGCTTCCTCGAAATGTCTCTTCATCTAAACCATCTCCGCACATTTAAACACGAACAATATATCTATAGATATATCGTTATGTGTTTGAACTCAGAATGTCGTATTTTCCGTTTTGCGGAAATGTATAGTTTGCCTTGACATCATAGCGAAATATCTCAAATATATTTCTTCGACAGCACTTGACTTCCTTCACATTATTTCATTGATTTTTCTGATGCATCGGACATCGTTGACTTTTCTACTGTGCAACTTGTATTAAATGTGTAACATTACATGTCAACATGTCAACATACTTGCTTCTCCATCTTCTGCTAATTCTGTACTCTTCTGCCCTAGAACTGAAATATGAAACTGTTTCTACACACCGACAAGAAATTGTTCCCTTATTCTTTGTTCATGTGAGGCTCATGTTTCATATTCGACAAGAACTGAATCCTTACTCTTGTATCTATTTAAGCCGCTACAATCGCCAACGTAACTGTATTAAATTATTGATTTATATTGATTTACGTATTACTAGCAATAATGTTTCATTTCTCTTTTTCTCTCCCTCTGGAATAAGTATGTGCCTGTCAATACTTACATTAGTGTCAATACCTATATTATTTTATATTTGCTTTTTTTAGTGACATTAACCCCATTAGTTTCTCTTGTGTTCTTGTACTTTAATAGTTTAAATGAATCTGTCAAATGTTAAAATAAAACAATGATTTTTTAAAGATAATTTAAAAATAATTTAATCTTGCAATTCATTATCTTTGTGATTCTAGATTCTACCGCCATCATTTACGAATAAGCGTTTACGGCAATTCTATGTTTCGGATAATCGACCCACCCCCCAATTTCAGACACAGCACCAGCGAGTGGATCTATAAGGTCAGTTCTGACAATAAAAACATGCGGTCAATGCGAAATTTACCCCGGAGGTCTCTGCCAAATGGGTCACTCCGGTGGAAAGAAAGGAGAATGAAGGTTACGACTACGGAGATGTCGCGGTGCTATAAAAGTCGAAATGCTGCCTAACAGAGTGAACGTGTTCGAGACGTAGTGGCTCTAAGCGAATTACCTGAGATCCACGTGGATCTCAAGGTGCAGCCTTGAAAAGCTACGATGGCCGGGAGATCGATCGTCCGGCCGCACGATAGTTTCTCGTGCGATTTTGAAACCAGTATCAGCAAGAAGTCGCACAAATCACCTGTCGACTTCTAAATATTGCGATGTTATTTTATGAATAATCTGTCTTTAGACAATTTTCATTATGTTATAGAAGATATTATTAATAAGTAATTATAAAAAAAACTTACATAAATTTAAATCAAAATATAAGTGTTAACTTCAAATATAATTGTCAAATAAATTAAGTGTATATACGTTAATCATACCATAAAAATTAATAATATACTCAGTCATTTATGAATTTTTTTGTTGTTGAAAGTAATTTTTCATTTCAAATTAATGCTATGACAAATCGCACTTTCGTTCTAATTTTAATTACAGCCTAGATCTGTTTGCATTGCTTACGCTGTTTGTACTGAGCATCTTCGTTTTCTCTCTCTTCAACGTCTAAATATATGTATATTATTGATAAGTATACAAATTTTTAGAGGTTTCAAGCAACCTGAACAGATCTCATGATTGCTTTAATAGATTTATTTATTATTTTTCTAATGTACAGAAAAGCTGTTTTTACAGAATCAATATTCGTATTTAACATGATTATTATATTATAATTAAAAAAAAAACCTTATAGAGATTCATCCTAAGAAAAAATTAATTAGTTAGATACAACTTCAATGCTTTTGAGATCTTTCTTTAATTAATTTTCTGAATATCATATAATATTTCTCATTATACTTTGATAAAGCAATGAGAATGTTATTAATGGCACAATATAATTATTTTACAATAATATTAATTTTGTTAGTGTATCGTATAAAGCTATATGTATGTGTATTTTCTACTACTAAAAACATATTTATCCTTAGATGTTATTTCTCTGGTCGAGAGAACCAACCCCAGATCCAAGAGCCAGTCCATGGTTTGCCTGGTTCGCAACGGCTGTTGTATTGTGGCGTTGTCGACGTCGCATTACCAAAGCGATTTTGGCTATTTCACCTTTGAGATTGTTAAAGAGACGTGTTACTGGTCTAGCTATCAATCAGAAGACAATTCTGAAACAAAAGAGACACAGCCTTGCTCAGCTACACAAGCATAAAACTGTCGGCATACGGCGAACGAAGCGATTGTGCACCGGCGATGGTCTGCATGTGTCCGACAATATGTCCATGATACCACAGATCCACTACAGAGTCACCAGGAGTGGTAGAATTTACGGGAAATACCCGAACAAAACCGCCATCCCAAATGGCATTCAAGAAAGCCATTGATATCGCGCTAAAATTATCAAACTCTCAGCTACTGTTTTTGTCTCTGTGTAAATCTTGTAATTATCATTGTCATTGTATTGTCAACATAATTTCATTTTGAAAAAGAAACAATTTTTCAAATATATGATATACTTACATTCTTTTTCTTGATAAATTCCTTTTTGAAAATTGTTTTCTTTTTTAATATTATCTAATACAAGAGAGTTTATAATTATACATTATAAACTCTCATAATTATACATTATGACGTTTATGACAATTTTTCGCGTTTTTTATAATTGAATAATTCTGGCAGAATCGTTTTGCATGTATTCCATAGAATTTGCAATGCCAAAATATCTTTAATTTGATTATTTACTGTTTTTGTTATTGCATATAATGTAATGCAGAAATTATATAACGTAAATATGTGTTTTGCATGAAATCAAATAATTGCAGATTTATTCCAATCAATATTCGTAAAGTATTTTTCTTGTTTGAAGAAATTTCCATAAAAAAGTTTATTTTATCTGTTTTTGTATCCTTGACATAATTTAGAAACAAAATTCAAAACCTTAAAAAGAGGTCATGCCACTTAGCGTTTTGGATTTCTGGCTGCGTTCATCTTTTTATCGACCAAGCACAAATCAATAAAAGTTGACTGCGTTTTAGGACGCCTAGTGCGTTTATACAGAATGCCCTAACTTTTTCAGATGCTTTCTTGAATGTTTCAGCCTAGGAACATTTTTTTCTTAACATTTCAAGAAAGTAATAGTTTGAAATTTCTAGCTTTAATTAAAATTTTATCAATTTTAATTAGTAATAGTTTGAAATTTCTAGCTTTAATTAAAATCCAAGAAAGCATCTGAAAAAGTTAGGGCATTCTGTATAAACGCACTAGACATCCTAAAACGCAGTCAACTTTTATTGATTTGTGCTTGGCCGATAAAGAGATGAACTCAGTCAGAAATCCAAAACGCTAAGTGGCATGATGATCTCTTTCTAAGGTTTTGAACTTTGTTTCTAAATTATGTCAAGGACACAAAAACAAATAAAATAAACTTTTTTATGGAAATTTCTTCAAACGAGAAAAATACTTTAAATCATTTTAAACAAATTAATATTTTTGCACCGACATTTATTTATTTTATTTTTATTTTTAGAAAAAAAATATTGCGTGTCTAGCATAAAAATATAATTTAGACATTAACAAAAACGTATAAACAAAATTTAACAATTATTTAAAAACACTTCTCTTTGTTTACACTATCACTTAAATTAAATCTAAATTTTTTTTAAAAAGAAAAAGTGGCTTTCGTCTAATGAATGGACGTCTAGAAACGTCTTTCCTTAAGCTGTCGCGCGAGCGGTGTATCGCGAAAAAGCACTCGTTGGCATAGCCTAAGTAACAATGTAATGCTGCAGAACTTTCGTATCAGAGATGTGCCAATTTAAGCGGCACAATGCCCGCGGTTTCAGAATGAGCAAACGTATGGAACGTGTGCATCGTCGAGCAGAATGGTACGTAACTATGCCAAATTTAATCATTCAGTAGCTAGGCTACTGACATCGGGGCTGTACTCATTGCATATGTTGTTCGAGATTTTCAACAGGATATTTGTAACACACTCAATTGTTTTAAATTTCTTCAGATATACTGTTTTTTCTTTTCTCTATTTATCCTTAAAAATATATTGTATTATTTTTTTTAATTCTGGTTTTTTAAATTTTAAATAAATATTTAAAAAATGTTGTGTATTAATTAATATATAGGATAGCCTAATAACTATTAGCACTTGAAATATCTTCGAATACTTTGTATATGTATAAAAATGTATTTGTTTGTATTGTAAAAATATATTTTCTAATACATTTATCAATATGTTATAAATTTATCGAAGAAAAATTCTTAATAGCTATAAATAATGTTGTATTACTTTGTTAAAAACTTTTTATTATTATACTGTTTTTTCTTTACATTTTATAGTGTTAAACTGTGATATTACCGTCTTACAATATTAAAATAAGTGATTGCAATAGTTATATCTTATAAAGAAATCATCAAAGCCGTCCCTCACTGATTTTAGAAGGTTTTAAGTATATTGTAAAAACATCAAAAAATATTAGACTAATATTTTTTTATCAGCGTATCTCAAGGTTTAGGAATTGAAACATCCCCTTGAAACAAATGGATGTTTTCAGCAAATATCTTTGCGAAACTATGTGATATAAAAAAATGTTTTGTATAAAAGATTTCTAATATTTTATGCTTTATACATATATATTCGATATTGCTTATTATGTCAGTATTAGTCTATATTGTGATTCTTTAGAATGAAAACAAAATTATCTTATTACATTTTTCAAATATACAATACATTTACACGCCTGCAGAAATATGTATAATAAGTACAATTCCCCCCTCCCTCCTCTTGTTCAAGAAAATAAAAAGTCGAAAAATCGATATCACTCGATCTTCCCTTATTGGCAGTATATTTTGCGCAACACGATGGAATATGATTATATTTTTATTCTTAAGATATAATAAAAAAATATTGTCGTAAGATGAACTTTGATTATCAATACACTTCAATATATTTATATTTAATGCTGATTCATTTTACTTTTGTTGTTATGTGCGCATACTTTGATAATATTTGATATTATTTCCTTGCGTATTCTTATCGATTTGACGGATCTTATACAAGTAAATCAAAATGTATAAGGAAGAGATATTATAATAATATATCATTCAATATTAAACATAATACAATATTAAACATATCTCAACAACCAAAGCTCACGCTTACAAATAGATTTTTGTCATCTTGAAAAATATAATCATTCCATCGTATTGCGCAAAATGTTTTTCTGCAAAATGATTATTTTGCAAAATGTTAAACTTTAATATTACACAAAAATTATATATTTCATATGTATTTATATAATTATATTATAAAAATGGTGAAGGATGGCTCCGATGGTTTCCTTGTTAATATCTCAATAATTCACATAAAAAGAATATTATTTTTAAGACTCTTGTTAGTATTATATTATCAGTAATGAGTAATCAATAATAACAGAAATACATATATAATAATTAGCAGACTATTTTTACTTCATCAAAAGTAATTTATATTCATTGCAAATTAACAATTCAAATTGTATATCAAAAAGAAATAAATAAATTAAAATTTCACGAAAATGACATTAACATGCAGAGTTAATTCCAGCTTTCTTATTTTTAAATAACTATTGCGACATCAAATAAAATTCTAATGAAATGTCTGAAAACCTAATTTAAATTTCTATTTGATATAATTAACAGTGTACGTAGTCATCTCATGAGAACGGCCAGCGATTTTCTAGCTTTAATCAAACGAGTATGAGAGTAAATTACGAGGAGACATCAACATGTTTAATGATAGCCGATAGAAGGGACCAACTGATCCTGAATAAACAAATATTCAAATAAGATTATCAATACTTTGTTTATTTGAAAATAAAATTGTAATTTTATAATAAATTTTAAAGATTTTATTAAAAGTAATTTTACAAATTAATACAGATGTAGAAATACATTTTTTTTGCTTAGAATGCTTAGATTAATTTAATATATTTTTTTAATTATAACTATGTAGTAATAATATATGTATATTAACAAAAAATATAGGTCACTGGGTCGAGACAGTGACCTATATTTTTTGCGAATAAATGTATATAGTTACAGCATTTTATAAATTTATACTATTAAATATTATATAAGACACAATTCAATATAATATCTGAAATTAATAAAAAAAGTTAATTATATATAAAGTTAATTATATATAAAGTTAATTATATATTTTTTGTCATGGAATAAAATAAAGTAAAATTTAATTAACATTCTAAATAGTAATTCCAAATATTATTTAAACAAGTACAAATAGAGAATTTAATTAACTATAGTGTCTCACTATAGTTAACTACAGAATCTCACTGATCGTCTAAGTGACCAATTGTAACTTATCGATTCCCTGTTTATTTCTATATCATTCTACTTAAAAAGACATGGAAATTATTTGAATTTTTTATTGACATTACTTTGATACCATAAAACAAATTGTTTGACAATGATATATTACGTAATTTGGATAATTTGTATGTTCAAGCTTTCAATTATAATTCTAATAATAACAATTAAGATTCTTAGGGCAATAAATAGAAAGATATATTAATATAAGTCTGAGACATTTTGTATTACAATTTAATTTCAGAAATCTAATAAGTTTCATAAATTTTTAAAATGCAGTAGAACGGAACGTCAAGGTGATCGAGTTATGGAACCGAGAATCGTTAAAAAATGCATTATGAGACATTTAGTCGAGAACAGAGAATAGCAATCCAATGATCACCAACTTTTTCCGCTCAACGCATTTGACAACCCTGAAATTGTCGTGTTCTTGCAGCAGCGAGAGTGCGAGCGGATTCGCTGTGGCCTGTGACGACTCACGACGGTGTTCGCGCGGGGCATTGCGACGGCAGGGTCGCAGCCTCGAATGCGCCACGAAAATGCCCGGGTGGGAAAGGGTGGATTGGGGGCGGCGCGCAAGCGTCGTCGTTGTCGTATCGACGCTTCGACGCCCGGGCCGAGGGAGAGAAACGGATTTCTCTGTCAGTAGTGGTAGAAGCCCCGGTCGGGGTCGAGCGAGAGTGCGAATATAAGCGCGTGTTCAGCAGTGTGATTTCGCGAATGTCTCTCGAGTGCATCTCTCAACAGAGCAAGAAAAATATATAAGACCTTAAGACGCCGTCACATAGAAAAATAACGACGAAGACGACAACAGATGTAGAGGACGCATTATTAGCGTCTTGATTGTCGCTTTCGATTTGGCCGGGTTTGCAGAGAAAAGTGGCGCGAGAGGGTGGACGGGAGTGTAGGAGACTGTGAGAAAGGCACCGGCAAGAGCTACTGGTGCACACAATCAGGATGCGACTGAGGAGGTACGTGTGGTGTCGGTCGAATGTAATCAATGGTAGCAATGAATAGCATAGATGGAGTAGACAGAATGCCCGACATCGGATACTGCTCTGGACATGATGTTATCTTTGTTTTGCTCGATTAGTTAGGATTTTGAGATATTATAATTGCGTTGCTTCAGTCTATTACTTTTTATATAAATTCTCTAATCGCCATACGATAGCTTCCATTGGATGATTTGGAAACTGCAAATCAGAAAAGCAGGGAAATGGGGAATTTAAATTTGGTCTCTATGTCTGATATCTTCCAACAATCGAATTCTTCGTATTCTCAGTCAAGAGAAACCTTGCGCAATAATATACGCAGTCAATTGAAATTACTTATTCTGTTAATGTTTCTTGAATGTGGTCATTTTAGGATAATAACAATGTATAAAATGAATAAAACTTTTAATATTTTTGATATTTTTTCATTTGTGCTAACTCTTTCTCTGTTATTTCTATCTCTTATCATATAAGTATCATATTTCTGTTTTCACTAATAATTCTGATTTATTAGTATTAACTAGCATTAAATTTGATACAATAATGTTGGAACTGAATATAATAATTTTATATCACTTAAGGATTCTTAATATTAAAAAAATCAATCAGGATTTTTAGTATTCAAAAAAAGCAAAATAAAATAGAAGATATTGAAAGTTACTCTATTAGCTTTTATTTTATTTTTTTTTATTATAATAATTTATTATAAAGTGGTGTACAAATTTGGGTTAATCTAAGTGTAATATTTCTTTATTAGAACAGACTAATTAAATAAAACCTATGACACTTTGAGTTAACTATTGTAAAATCAAAGAACTAAAATATTATGCAAACATTTTTTTTCCTCCTTTCTTAGTTGTTGCAAATTGTTACAAAAAGCTACTAATAAATGTACAAACAAAAGACCATTAAAATTTTATATTTTAAAACCAGGCACGCGGCTGATTGCCCTGAAAATCTACGATGTGCATTGACTCGCGCGTGCTACTGGATCACCTCTTATCACGACACATGCGCATGGTTGAGCAAATATTCGGTTAACTAAACAAAAGGGAGTAGCTACTCGGACATGGCTTCGGTTGTTCGTTACCGTGCATTCTGATATGAGAGCGTTCTCTCGCTCCGATGATAATTGAAGAGCCCCGCTGGGAAAAACGTTGCTCCATGTTTTCTTTTTTGTCAGCCGCAATGAGACCATGCCGTTGATTGCCGTCGGATATGAGAATAGATAAAAATAGCAGTTCGAACCCGCGAGGCCGTGTTTGACTCAACTCTTCCATCCTTCATAATCTCTGGATATACATTGAAAATTTAATTAAAGTAGAGAATTAAACTAAACATTAAGTTAAAGATTTGATTGAATTAAGTTAACTGTAGCAGATATTCCAATCTTTATTTATCAAAAAATAGTTATAAACTTTTATTAAGTTATTGCTGGATAATTTGTTTGCAGAATATTTTTCAGATTGACTAGTTTTTTTAACTATAAGGATTTTGATCGCGAACAAAATAATAGAAAATAATGATTTTTATTCCTTTATTGGATTACATTATATTGCATCATTTTATATATAAAGTTTAAATCTCGAAAGAAAGTGAAACTGTTAAAATCTTTTCCAACTTAGTGTAATGAATATTTAATGTCATGATGTTCGATAAAAAAAATTAATGGATATAAAATTATATACAACGATTAGTGTCTATGATAAAATATTGTGGATTATATCGAATAATAATGTAGATACAAAGATGAGATACGATTATTATCATAATAGAATTTAAATAATTTTGATATAATATAAATCGAAATAATTTGCAGTTTTAAAATTAATAAATTAAGTAATAATTTTTATAATTTCTGTTATTATGTCCACATTGTGACTATTTTCTAAAATTTTTGGTTAGAATAGGTATTTAATTTTTACAGAATATAATATAGTTATATTTAAATAACATTAATAACAGTGTAGTAAATATTAATTTATATATAATAAAAATTAAATTACTAACGAAAAAATTACTAGGTATAATTACTATCAGTTTAACATATAATTTTATTTATGTTACACGTTTAATTTAGTTACACTAGAGGTTGAATAAGAAGATTCTTTTTGTTATCTTATAATATTAATATTTCTTTATGAAAGAAAATGACGTCAAAACAGTTTACATCGCTTGACATTTCTCTCGCAATTTTCTGTCTTAAACAGCAAATATTACATATGTGAGTTTGTCTTCAATTATATCACGCAAGAAATAATGTAGGTAGATATGTATATAATAGTTTTGCCATAGATTCTGTGTCCTGAAATGACCGAGTGCCCTTTTAACTGCTTTGATCATTTAATCAATCTGAAATCGATTTTTCCCTAGCAAAAAAGTTAAGAAAGGCCATCGTTTTATTATAAATTTTTTATTTTTATTATTATATTTAGAAACTTGGTAAATAAACTTAAGATCAAAATTATGTTTTTACAAATTTTATCTAAAATTAACTATAAATTATAATATAACAATATATAATTAATATAATTAATATAATTAATATAATTAATTATAAATTGTTTTGTAATTTCTTTTTGTTTTCCTAAAATTTTTTTATTAAAATACTTTTACTTTTAATTATAACTAAATTCAACTATATTGGTTTTTTCATTGTCGTTAAGAAAAATATACATATTAACTACGAAATGAGTAATTTTGTATGTTAAAATTCAAGAAGTTATTAGCGATATCATAAAATAATTTAAAATCTAATATAAGTCCAAATCATATTGATTGACATATTGATTAATGTGTTTTAATCAATGTATTTCAGTTTCTGTTATTCTGTGCTATTAAATAAAAAGTGTTTGGATTTTATAAAAAGTGTTTTCTGGTAATAGATCAAAAATAAAATTTTTATTTTATTAATTTATTACATATAATATTCAGAAAAGCTACTAATAAATTGATTGATTTTACAACTTTTTAAGTTTTACTTTTCAGCATTAAAGTGATTTTTATTTATTAATGAAAATTTATCCATTAAATACATGTAAAATATAAAGGATAAAAATGTAATAAAAACTATATTTGTGTTACAAATATTGAATTTGTTATTATTTTTAATATTATTAAAAATTATTCTTAATATTCACACAGTACAACAAATAATAATTAATATTTAAAATAAGAAGGAATTAATAAAACTTGAATTTTGTATCGTCAAAAACAAGAAAAGGATCAATTCAAAAATAAGTTATTTTTTTTTAAGGACTAAAATTATAATTTTATAAGAAAAAAGATTTTAGATTATTTCTTTTCTAATTTTTTTATATAGTTATTTTAAGCATATTATTTTTGCAAATGTATCATAAAACTATTGCTCCTTTACACTATATTTTACACTATATTTTACATTATTGCTTTTATATATATACTTATGTATGTATATATAATCTCACATCTATATCTATATTTACAAGCTTGTATAAATTATAACTATAGTAAAATACTTCGATAAAAATTTAAAAAGATATTGCAAAAGGTTCTAAAATTCTAAAAGCATTTTATTTTATATAATAATTTATATAAAATAAAAAATATACATATATCCGAATTTATTGCTTATTTTATTGAATAAATTAACCGTATTCTTAATATATTGTACTTGTTTTAAATTACTTGAACCGTGCAACAAACAAAATTGTTTTCTCCGACGTGTTTTTGCGTGATCAATATCACCGTGAATGAAAACTGCTGATGACTATTTCGCGTTCTAACAATCTCATAGGTCAATATTTGTATTGTACCTTTTTTATATTTGATAGAAAGGAAATGAAATGGTAAAATCAGTAGAAAATATCATCGAAAATATCGACATTAGTAGCGATAAAGGAGATAGCTAGCGAGCGTCTTGATTTACTCAAATCATAATTTATTTGGGATTTCATTAAGCTGCTTTTTACGTAACAATAAAAGTAACAACTTTTACGTAACAAAGGTTCGTTGCGTGTCAGCGCTTATGACGTTTTGCTTATAATTAAGCAACCATTATAAATGATAATTGCAACATATATCGATTTTCGAATGATTACGTCGCTTTCACGTGGATAAACGCCCACGCCTTGGTTAGAGCAGCTGGTTGTAGCTGGTTTAGTTGTTGCTGGCTGCAAGTTTGTTGAAAGGCTAATCCAATGGAAAGCACGATGTAATGCCAGAGAAATGTTCAGTTCGAAGATTCAAACTCGATGGTAAAAGTTTATCTCTGAGAACGAATCATATTTTCGCTGTTCACCTTATAGAAACAATTGATTAAATAAAAAATAATTGATATTCTTATATATATTGACTGTGATAATTTTATACATTTATAAATAATACATTTATAAATAATTTTATACATTTATAAATATTTAAAAAATTAAGAAAAAAAATTTTGCTATTATTTAATTTTGTCAAAGAAATTCTTATATTATTATTTAAACAAATTTTTGATCGGTAATTAGATAATTCAAATAATTTTCAAATATTTGTGTGCGAGATACATAAATAAATGTTACAAATAAATTATATGTAAATATTATCAAAATATTGAATATTACCGTTATATAGTATAAACATTTAAAACAAAAGAAAACAAAAGAAAAAAATATCTTTATTTTATTTTATTTTATTTATTTTATTTTAAAAAATTATATTTTATTTTTAACTTTATGTAAATTAAAATGTTTATTTTCCAAATTACATTATAAATAATATATTATTAATATCCTACAAACAAAATTATAAAATTAATTACATATAGGTACATATTTAACGCATATTAAAAAATACTTATAAAATAAGTGCATAAAGCGCGATGTTCTTCCAGGAAAGTGTAGTAAATTAATTGTCTCAATTGTCTACATTTTATTATATACATGCAGTTATATATTACTTCTGCTTCATGTCGTCAATGGTGTCACATGACAATGTGTCATCCTGTCATACAATGTGAAAGTTCCACTTTAATTTAGGAAACATAACAGACAGTATAATACTACAGTATAATACTACATAATACACCCCTCCATTCAAGATCGACTCAGCTAAATTATGAATGGCGGTCGATACTAAGGGAAGGAAACTATCGTGCGGGTGTTTCCACAAGAGAAGAATTACGTGGCTTTTGCGGGAAAATAAAAAGGAAAAAAAGTTTTCAACGATGGCGTGTATTATCGACACGAACGATCCAGAAACTTATCCAATACGCTCATTCTGTACATTATCCAACTGATCTATCCTTCGGAATGCAATTTTCCTATGCAACTTCCCTCCTCCACTCCCGTTCTTCACCTCTAAAACCAAACAGAACTGACACACTGACCTCAAACTTGAAAATGAATGGCACGCGTGACAGTCTTAATTTAGAACTTTTCATTATACAGTATTTGCCTAAGGATAAATTAATTTCTTTTTTGCATAATTAATAAATTATTTCTTTTATTTTTTTTAAATGACAGGATTAAATATTTATTAATAATATTTATTCAAGTAAAAACAAAACTCAATATCCATTAATAATATTACATAATATTTATAAAAATTAGATTATGTTAATCTAAAAAGTTTTAAAAAATCTTAATGGTTATATTTGAACTAATATATATTATAGATGATACTAAATAGTATCTAATAATTTTATATTCTAGATACTTTTCTTAAACTAAACTATATACTTAAGTACTATATACTTAAGTAGTATTTTTATAAGTGTATAATATAATAAATTTTCATTATTTTTGTGTTTTTAAAGGTTTACCACGTTTATTGACTTCCTACAATTAATTAATATATCGCACGTTGATGAAAAAATTATACATCTCAAAATTAATAATTTTTCAGTAAAACATTTTTAATGGGCGAGATTTATGCCCAATGGACACAAAATACATAAATTAGATTCAATGTATTAAACGTAATAGATGCATCTAATTTATGTATTTTGTGTCCATTGGGCATAAATCTCGCTCACTAAAAATACTGTATATCAATCCAAGCAGATTAGATATACAAAATATAAAGAATATGCTAAATACTTGTTTTTTGCTATACTTCATTGTTTATTATCCCTTATGTTATCACCAAATAATCATTAAGCCTTTGCATTCCCTACAGTAAAGAATTTATATAGATTATGATATATGGTTGCGCTACTTACTATATTGACAAATCGATTTAACTGACAGTGGTTTTATTAACAGTAAAAAACTGAAATCATAACATAATACTAATAAAGGCATATAACAGAGTAATTGCATGCAAATTATCTTCACTCCTTCTGTTTTTTCTGACTTTTGCAGTAAATTCTATTCTACAATATGTCTTGATTTCCTGTTTCTTGCTTTTTATCTTTTGCCTTTTTGTTTCTTTGTGCACTGTTTTATCGATATTTATATTTCTTATCGCGTGTTTCTTGTCTTTTCAGAATTTCAACTTTTACCTCGGGTAACAAAAAACAAGAAATTATCGTGTTAAATATGCAATTTAGATTAGATTAGGTTGAAGAAATTAGTTCATTTTATTTAGCGGTAAACATAATGCAGAAACACTATATATATAAAATAACATAATCTTTACAATAATAACAATAATAAGAATATTAACATGAACAATAACATGAATTAATATAAGAATAGACTTTGACTGTCGGTCTGTAATTGATCTATATGAAATAATGTTTTTCTTCGGTAATTCAGAAATGACAAATTATATATAATGATGTTTCTTGATTCCATATGACAAAAATACAAGAAGCAAAAAGCAAAAGACAGAAAATATGACGCAAAAATAAGATGCAAAAAAACATATTGGATACATTCAGCAGAACGCAATTGTTGCGTAACAATTTATTAATTGCAATTAACATGTTGAGTGTGTTCTGCTAAACATTCTTATAATATTAACTATCGCATGCGAGTATAGAAAAATCTTTACGATATATAAAAAATATGTTTTATTTTCCATTGACAGTGATTGAACCAATAGCAATAACTTTGTGTATATCAAAAGTGTACAAAAGTCTACATTGTAAATTAGGGGCTTCGCATAATCAAAGGAATAGTGACGGAATAGAGAACACAGAGAATAAAAATTTCAATCTATGCACTATGTGGAATATACAATTTCTGATAGATTGAAATTCTTATTTTCTATTCCTATTCTCTATTCTTATTTCTTGATTGTATGCAATCCCTTACATCGTCATATACAGGATGTACGAAAAATTCTGCAATACTTTTTAAATAATGCTAATGCCAGCAATAACTTTCAAGCTTCATAACTCGAAAATTACTGATAAATAACATACTTTATTATATGTTTTTAGAACTCTCTAAATAGGAAATTCC
>Ga0157364_1000841_pt1 | contig 23637 bp, 23 predicted proteins | sample AttsexASBM2_FD_111476 | JGI IMG/M metagenome (GOLD analysis project Ga0157364, IMG submission 111476) | Fungus gardens microbial communities from leaf cutter ant in Ribeirão Preto, State of São Paulo, Brazil - Atta sexdens ASBM2 | ecosystem: Host-associated > Fungi > Mycelium > Unclassified ...
ACATAATGCTTTCTAACGGCCAAATTTATTTATTTTATATATCTATAGTAAATTATACATAAATTTTAGAATATCTTCCACTAAATTTAAAAACATTACTTTTTACAGTCTTGATGTCTCCTTTATAAATTTTCTATTACATCGATGGGATGCACTGAAAACGTAATTCGTAATTATCTTTATTCGTTATTATCTTTTACCTCATATCTATGTGACTTGTGGCTTCCATAAAAGAATATAAATATCTCATTGTGCAAAGGTAAATGTTTATGCTTACCAGTTGATTGTGCCATGAATACAATTACCCATCCTGATCCAATATTGTTCACTGTCGAAGTATATTTAACAAGAACTCGATTGGTATCAGCCTCAAGTCTCGCTGGATCATCCTATACAAAAAATAACTTTAATTATACTTGCATAATTAAAATATATTTAATTTTATATTATATAACTAAATACATTGTAAAAATATGTTTAATTATATATTTTATGAAAATAAGATTTTAAAAAACATTTGAAATATAATTTAAAGAAAAATAAAAAAATCATAGTTATTATACATAACAGATTCTTCATAAAAAAATTCTCTAATCAGTTCTTTTAATGATAGACTTTATCGACAGCGATATTTGAAAATGTATTATTTTACGAAATCACTCACTCCACCGCAATACGTGCTACGTAAAAGTTCTCCGCTAGGGACGACATCGTAAACTTTGAGATTATTGTTGCTGCAGTTCTTCTTCGTGCCGATGTCGAAGACAAGGAATTGAAGAATGATCTTAAAGCCTTGCGGTACGCTCACGTCCCAAGTGCATACGGTATTGTTGCGATATGTACGGGGATACAATGGCGAGGTGAATCTGCCACCGTAATTGAATATACGACCGCCGCAACCTCGACCTGCGCAATTTTGATTTTGAGATGTTTTATATGAAAACGACGCTGCGGGCCGATCTGCGTATACATTTCGTTTGTGTTATAACTCGCACGGTGTTTGAAGCAATGCCGCGAGATCGCAATCGGATTTTCGTACGGTCTCCCGCGAAAATAAACCGCAACATTTCACATGGCGCGTATCTCGAGGCGCCGCAGTGTCGTAAATCATCCCCCGCGCGTTATAATTTCTCCGCATCTGGTAGCGTACATTAATCGGATGCAATGAGAGAGGACTTGTGCACGCTGCCACGAACGCGTCCTACCTGCATCCGTGGTCGTGTAAATGATGTCATAACTTTGATAAGAGCTGGCGCTCTCGGTCCAGGAGTGCAAAGTGAGTTTGTTGCCAGAGCTGAAAATCGGGCTTGGCATTGCCGTGCTGCACAGCGTCGTTATAAGCGGTCCACTTGAGTCACCCTCGTGTACCTGTGAAATATATAAATCTATTTAGAAACTTGAACTTACAACGCGTATCAATACACGTTTTACGTCACACGGATTTTCCAAGGAAATTGAATAATTTCTCTCAAACGTGATTTCCTTAACAAGTGTAAAGGAACATACTTGCAGCGCGTTGCGCGTGCACTGCTCTGGGTCGTAAATGCTGAAATGATTGAAGTACAAAGAAATGGTACGATTTGCTGGAACGGTGATTGTGATCCAGCAGCTTGTAAATCCATTATGAAGGATTCGTCCCTGCTCATTCGTGTAATTTCGATCGCAATTCGCTGTACTGTATTCCAGCTTAAAGCCTTTATGGTTGTTGGACATTGATCTAAATGTTATTTTGACCTTGTCGCTGTAACTATAATAAGAGAGAACATTCAGTTTGAAATAATTCTCAAAAATCATTGTAATGAACTAATGAAGATAAGTTTAGGTACCTGTAATAATCGTGTGGTAATTCGCTGCCACAATATTTGTATGAGGCGAAAGGTAACCGGCTACCCTAAAAGATAACATAAAATAAGATATTTTATGTGTGTAATATAAATGTGGATTACTAGCAAAATGAAACGCATTAGTTCCTAGTGCAGAAAACTTACCATCTCGACGGTAATTGGATGGCTTCTTCCGCCACTATAAATAAAGTTTGTCCCGAATCCTTCATTTATATATTTCTGTTTGTTAAAAAAGATAACAGTTTAATTTTTTATTATTTGTTTTTTAGAAATATTTATTTTTTAATATTAAGAGTAATTATATTTTTTAAATGATATTATTATCAATCATTAAAATAATTATTTTAATATATAATATTAATAGTAATATTTATATCAGTATTTACCTTTTCCTCAGTAATTTCTAAATACTCATTTTCACATTTATTAGAATCCGCCAAATCAAAATCTATAAATCGGATTCGCATTCTATCTCTATATCTATCGGCAAATTGCAAAGTCCAACGACATAGTGTTCCAGCTAAATGCGTGTTTGGATAATCCGGCGAAGTAAGTACATGAATTGTTTCGTTTACTAATCGAGTACTTAAGCTGCACAATGCTGCAAGAAAATCACATAAGAAAAGTCATCAAAGAAAGAACATTGATAAAGTAAAATTTAAATAAAAATTCAAGAAAGTTTTATCTTTGTAACATTTATGTTTTAAATTTGTTAAAAGTGTTTCACAAAAATTTTAATAAAAAGGAGATATGAATTTGTAGATATACAAATAAAATTTATCGTAAAAACAAATACATTCAGGTACATTTTGTTTTATATACAATATAGTGATATTAGGATAATTGATAAAGTATAAAATTTCTTACAATCGACAGTATTCAATGTGGCTGTTGCACCGGCACCTTCAGTAACACCGTCAGTATAAAATCTAATCCACAATTTGTTTGAAGTAGATATCATGGGAGATGGCACTGAATTACCACAAAATTGACCAATAAGATCGGCATAAGGTCCACCACCATCTCGAACCTGAGAACAATAAAACACACATTATTTTTATAATATATGTTAATATAATTGTAATTTTATTGAACTAATATTTTCTACATATTCTTTTTTCTTGCAATATTATATGTGCGTGCGTGCGTGCGTGCGTGTATGTGTATTAAAGTCAGATATAATCTTGTTACTTTACAAATGATGTTGCAAGGAAAAGTAAGTAAATATTAAAGTACAATATTAATATATAATCTTATTATCAGCATTTCTAAAAATACCAGACGTAGATGTATCAGATGCGCAAATATTTACCTCGAGATAATCACCGTTGCATTTATCACGTTGAGTAATATTATTAATTGAGTTCTTGATATCAATGCTATTAATTGTAAACAATATACTTTTGGCTAAAGATGTCATTACAGTCCAGTGGCATTCTTCGAATGGTTGATAAGTTGCCTCCTGTTGAGTTCTAAACGATTCAGATTGAATCGAAGTTAAATTGACTAATCCTCCGCAACCGCCGGCTGGGCTTGTCGTGAATAATACCTAAAAAAGCTCATTATTAGTATCACAATTATAATTATAGTTATAATTTTTAATTTAATTGAAAATATGTCAATAAAGTGGATTGCAAAAGAGATAGCAGATAATTATATGAAAAGAATACTGTTATTATTAAAGCAAATATAACTTCGGAATGACATTTAGTACAACAGACTTGTACCTTGGCTGTAAAACCTTCGAAATGCCTTGAACTATCAGCATTAAAGTTAACGACCATGGAATTAGATTCGGATTTAAATGTTGGTAAATTACCAGTCAAGTTACCACAAACCAGAGCAGTTCGTTTGTTCGGATTAATAAAATCACCTTCGTAAACGGCGACGTTATCGAAATAACAACTGCAAATTAATGATAAAAGTTTAATAAAATTTTTAATAGAAACTCGCTGACATAGATTTGTGAAAAGCTTACTTTGTGCTGAACTCTAGAATAAACTTCTCGAAGCGCACAAGTACACTCTTGCCTTGAGGCGCTTTAATGACCCAAGTGCAATTCATACGTCCAAAGTATTCTTCTCCATGCATCAAAGGCTTAAGCTCAGTGGGTTTTGTGATAATACCACCACATCCTATTAGTTACAACAGTTTCATTATGGTTTTTCATTTTTTTTCTCTAATCTCTCTATCTAATCTCTCTATTTTATCTAATCTCTCTAATCTCTCTATCTTAATAATTTTCCTCAATACATCAAATCTGTATTTTTTATCATATTTTCTAACAATTATATTATATTGTTTATATTTTAATTTTCGTAATTGTCATTAATATATAAGAAACTTCTAGAGAGACTTACTATTGAGGAAATATTTAAACTGGAAACCGCTCCGCTGCACATATTTGTCCGTCATGAAGATAATCTCTATTCGTGACATGGCTCTTAAAAGTGGTGGTTTACTGTTACCGCAAAAAGTTTTTACCTCCTCTATCATGTATATCCTTTCCGATACTATGATAGTGACATTGTCAAAACGACAATCTCCACGAGCTGTTAAAAGTAATTTTTGTTAAAAGTAATTTTTGTAATTTTCATTATATTCTTTATTTTAAAGCTTTAGAGATAATAAAATTAATTTATGTCACGAACATAATATTGTCGTAGTTTTATGAAAAAAATCTGGCTTTACATTATGCAGAGTATACATTATGAATCTCCGGGGTTTTAATATTGCCTTAAAAATCAGGTAATGTAAATTTCTTTTTGTTTATGCTTTGTCACATATGCTCAAGTTTGTATTTGGATTAGAAAAGAAAGAGTTCCATTTCCTGACTGCTAATTCCCTTGATATCTTTCCTTTAAATTTTTTTTTTTAGAGGTATATCAAAGATATAGTTTTCTCCACCAAAATGCCAAACATGAATGCTTTATGCAACCGAATTGCGGCCGCTATTGTTACAATGACTAACGACATGCTGCAGCGCATCTGGCGAAGTGAAATACCGAAAACTCGATATATCCTTCGTGCCACTAAAGGCGCTCATGTGAGAGTTTGACAATTTTTTGTAAAAAACTTTTCTAGTTGTTCGTTACAATAAAAAAGTTAGAAGTGTATATATATGTGTTTATTTTTATTTCTTATTATTTAAAAGTAACAAAAGTTATTGTATGTACGCCCTATATATAATATATATTTATTTAATATTCTCTGTATTTTCCTGTATTTAATATTCTCTGATTAGAGAATATTAAAACTTTTAAAAGTTCCATGAAGATATAATAATTATAAAAAGGATACTATAGTATTTCACGGAATCTGAAAAGATAGTGATAACTATTAAAACTTACCGCGTTCGAGTTGGAAATCAGTAAATTCGACGACAATGTCATCATTTGGCGCAACAATGGTGTAATTACAGAAAATGCTAGGTGGATAGAAGTTTGGATACGATGGCGATTGAATGATATTAACTTTCTCAGTTGCTTCAAAAACACCGCCGCAATTCTCACTCCAGATGGCATGAAAACCGTCCGATTGTATTGCCTCGTTCGAATGGAAAATCACCTTCATGCGATTCGATGTCGAGTTAAAGGGCGCAGGTGTATTCCTGCCGCAAACTTTTCCAAGATCCTTCCATTCACCATTGTTATAACTTCCTTCTTCTCCGATCCAATCAAATACCTGTAACGTTATTATTATTATTATTTCTTTAATCTACAATGTTCTCTATATTCACGTTTTTCATTTGTCATTGCGTGAATTTGTTATTGTAGTGAATAAAATAAATTACAAAGTAAATTAATTTAAATAAATATTTAATGTTTATTATAAATATGATAATAATAATCAGACCTGCACATAATCTTTCTCGCAATTAGGACTAGTTTCCAGGCTAAACCGATCGACGAAAGTTAAACCTAAGTGATAGCCATTTTCACCTATTATTTCCCATGTACATTCGCCATTGTTTGGATATTGTTTGGGAAATCTGAAATTGCGGAAATAAATCATCTATAATAAATCATCTTTTTTTTTAAATTGTGTTATTATAGTTTCTATATTATAGTTATATTATAGTTTCTATTTTAAGGAAACGGTAATTACTCTGGAGACGCGATTTCGCGACTGCGACCACGTAAAGCTCCACCGCAGCCTGTACTGGCAATCATTACATCAAACTCGAAGCTGCCTGTACCCTCAGATGCAAAATATTCTATCCATAGCTGATTCGATATACTGTTAATGTTATATTTTTGAAGTTCACTTGTGGTATGAAGACAGTACTTTGCGATTTGTGGTGCTGTCGCTCCGCCATTCCTGATGATGAACGATAAATATACATTAAATATACATAAAATGATTTGATATATAATATAAAACATCTTCAACATAAATGAGTGAAGAAGGCCAATCAAAGCAGCATCATGATGTTTAATAATATTTTTGTATAAATTTTTCAACTTCCAGTTCGAGCAAAAAGTATCTTACTTGATTATAAGATAATTCCTGTTACAGTTACTTTCAAGCTCAAGTTTTTTGAAAGAGAGTTTGATTGTTTCTCCTTCAGGATAATCTACATGCCAAACGCAATTTATCGGATAGGAAATATTCGTTGGTGATTTGATGGTGTATCTTGATTCTCGCAAAACACCACCACAAGGTTGCCATTGATATTGTAAATTGAAATCCATACGTTTTCCATAAGTACCATTCATTATCTAAAAGTTGAAATAATAAAATTATTTTTTTACATTTAACAAAATGCATAACTTTAATTTACGTAGAGATTCTTGAAACTATTTATCCATTATATACATATAAGTGATAAGAACACATTACCGTCAATTCGTTTATTAATTTCGGACTTCTCAAATATCTCGGTTCTGTTATATTTCCACAAATCATTCCAATACCTACGCAATATTTAAAGTTAATATTTTATTTATCCATGATTTATAACAGATATTAATTGACTTTTATGTATTGTTTCTAAAAATTGTTATCAATGAGCAAAAATAACGAATTATATTAATGTTTTTTATTTTACCATGAATTTCAATATATTGAGGATAAATGCAACTTCTTCTAATAATTTGAGAATGCTCAGGTCCGCCCAAAATTCCGGTGACTTTTATTGTCAATGTCAAGCGAGTATCTCCAACAGAACTGATCATATTTTCGGGTGGTTCCAATTTCCAGTTGCAAACATATGAAGATTGATTAAAAGGTGGACTTGTAGGACCTGTTATATTTCCTTCAATTGCTCTCAGACTTCCACCACAAGCTACGATAAAAATTAATTAAAATCTTTTTTTCATTGTATGTTTTATCTAAATAAAAGTTGATATACTAAATTAAATATAGTTTGAAAATGTATTTCTAAATTGAATGTATTTTAAATTGCATTGTTACATAAAGTACATGGATATGGAAATGACGATAGTAGCTTTTGAAACTTACGAGCCGGAGCCTCAGCCCTATACCGAAGCTTGAAACCTCGATGTCCGGCGGAGGACCAATAACTGATAATCATAGTATTACTGGAACTTCTTATCTCATCTATATTTGTTCCCCCTTGTCCCAAGATCCTAATCCTCGATTTAAAGCGGAAATCATTATAAAACTGCAGGAAAGAAGAATTTCATTATATATTCTTTTGCCGGAATAAATAATGTTTATTTCTTATTGACGTGGCATTACTTACCGTGAGTGCGTATCCCACGTGTGATGGTCCAGGATCGTTAACAACGTCTATATCCATAATATTCACCACAACTTGATAATCCATCGGTAACGTAATTCGCCAATCGCAATATCTATGGTATCATTAATCATATAATCTTTATCTAAATATCATCAATATTTAGGTAAAGATTGTATAAATATTACTCTAATTTTAAATGTATGTATTATTATCATGCTCATTTAAATAATTAATTAATTTATAATTTTTATATCTAAATATTAAACATAAAATAATTTAAATACAGTAATACATTACTGATACGTTATTTTTTATAATATATATAAATATTCAATAAATAAAATATTCTATCAATTGTTTAAAAATTTGATTAAAAAGAAATTTACCTTGATTTTGTGCGTGGATTAGGATATCCAGGTGATTTAATTATTCCATTTAGCGCGGTTATTGAACCACCACACGCTATACAAATAGATAATAATTTTTAGTATATAAGTCAAAACTATATAAATAACGTGCAAATGATGCGCAATAAGACATATTTAAATTATGATGCGCAATAAGATATATTTAAATATATATTAGTTTAATATATAATATTGTTTTACTAACTTTCTTGGCTAGCAGTGAAGTTTAGATTGAAGCCTTTATAACTAACGAATGGTAAGTTATTGCTCTGGAAGTACACATACACTTCGTTTGATGATGATTCGATTACGTCCGGTTTATGAAGACCGCAATAAGAACCAATTATTGAAGCTATGGAAAAATATTTTCATTCTGTCATGTCATAATAACGGAAAAGCTTATATCCAAATCTATTTAATCAATCGTTGCCAGTCATTACTTACTGGTATTATTTTCTACAAGCTTTTCTCCAATTTTAACATGATCAGTGAGACGACATTGACGTAAGCCAGGAAGCTGTATATCGCGGAATTCTAATTTCAAGTTATGATCCGTTGGCGCTACTATCAACCACGTGCAGTTTATGTTTGTAGGATACGAATGCGGATAATTCGGAGATTTAATAGTGCCTTTAGTAGCACGCAAAATTCCACCACAAACCTCTGTACAAATATGTATACTTTATGAACTTTTCTATTCTTAATATAAAATTATTAATATTATATAATATAAATATATATTTTTTAATAAAAATCAACTATTTATAATCAGGTTTAATATTAAAATAAACTTATATAAAATACATTTGTTTTACTTACCTCCTAAAGTAATTACAGCTTTGAAACCATTCTTAGGTTCTGGCACATCTGTATAAAAATGGACATATATCATATTGCCATTAGTACTCATACTACTAGGTGCTATATCTTTACAAAATGTTCCCATGAGTTGCGAGCCATCGGTTCCACCATCTCTTACTTCAACGTATTCTCTCTCGCAACTAAAAAGAAATTATGGTATATATAGAAACAATATTTTAGTAAATTAAAATATATTTTTAATATTTTTTTCGAGAAATTTGTTTTATTTTTTTACAATGATCGTGTCTTACTTCTCGGACTGACTTAAATCAAATCTATCCAAGAAATGGATAGTAAGCCTTTCGCTAGCTGGAGCAGTAGCTTTCCAAACACATTCGCTATAAGTTGGAGGGATGTTTGGATAGTTGGGCGATGTTATCTCCCATTTTTTCTGTTTGTTTGTCAAGATAAACTCGCCGCCACAGCTCATGCTTACTTCTCTAAAATATAGAAAGTAAATTAATGTTTCAGTAAATTAAACAAATGTCAATTTAAAAAATTGTATTATGTAAAAATCACCTGTAAGTAAGCTTAAAGCCAAAATTAAGACCAACACCCGTAGCCTTAATATAAAAACGATTTCCGGTAGTTTCTAGTTCTGCTGGTAATACTGTACCGCAATACTTCCCGGTGCCTAACAAAGGCGAAAGCATTCCTTCTCCATTTTTTAACTAAAATTATGTACATATAAATTATCTTTTTTAATTTTAAATTTTCTCTCTTTTTCTTTCGTAATAATTTTTTTGTTTATAATTATATCGACTCTAAAGTCTATTAATATAATGTACTAACCAGTAAATAATTATCACTGCATGTATGATCAGGCATTTCTTGTATTGACATTTCCTCAATCTGAACTTTGATAGTTCTGCCGGGTTTCACTGTCACAGTCCACTCACAGGTAAAGTGCCACGTGCGAATTGACCGTACAAAAGAAGAATTGTCATATTGAATTACGCCGTTGGATCCACTTAATTGACCTCCACAATCTATAAACATCAATGAGAACGTTTACGTATATTTATAATCAAAATTATGATTTATTAATAGATTAATAGGGTATTTGCAACCTCGATATACATATGCGTTGAAACCAGTTTTATTGACGAACTCGTCCGTGTTGAATTTCACAGTCATCATATTGCTCCCGCTGATCAAAGACGCACTGGAGTTAGCCAAGCACAATTTACTTTCCAAATGAGCACCAGTTGCCGATGTCAATGCATTTCCTGAATAAACGGAAACCGAATCCGCCTCGCAATTGCTAGTTTCTTCCAAATCCATAGTCATTATTCTCAATACCAAATGTGTTCCAGGTGGCGATGTGAAGACCCAATTGCAATGCAAATTGGCAGCATAGCCAGTCGGCCAACCAGGAGAACTGAAGGAATATGTACTGTTGCGGTCACCCATTAGAGCTATTTCCTTGTTGCATTCCGACACTGCAAATAAAATAAATTGTAATTAAATATATATATATATATATATATTATTTAATTCAAAATGAATAATAGCGTTCCAATTAATATTAGCTTTTGTATTAATATTAAATTAATCATAAAAAAATACATTATTTAAATATATTTATTTTTTATAACAACAAAACATTAAGTATATAAAAATTGAATCTTACATCTAATTTCCTTGTTAGTCGTCTGATCGGAATTATTTCTTAATATCTGAAGCCATGTGAGATCAAACCAATGTCCCAGTCTGATAAACTCTGACGTCATCGTGATATAAATCACATTGCTAGATGAATCTATTGGTTCTGGCAAACTGTAGCCGCATATTTTAGATAGAAGTGGTGCTTCATTATCATATCCATCATATATCTAATTAAAAATAAATAAAACTGCTTAATAATTAATTAAAATAGCACATGAATATTTCGTTTTGATTGCAAAAACTTATAAGTACTACAAAAGTCTATTAAGTATCAATATTTATTATTAATTTAACGTATATAACATATATTGATATACTGTTAAATATACACGTAACTATATTTATACATTAATCATATTATATTATATTTATCCTTAAATTGTGGTTATTTATATTTTGTAAAGATACTTACATTAATACTCGAGAAACAATATTCACCAACGTTTTCTATGTGTAAATTTGTGAATTCGAGATGTACAAGCCAATCCATTTCAACAGTGATGCGCCATGAGAATGCAGCAGATTGTCTATACGGTAGCGGATACAACGGCGAGGTAATGCGTCCTGTAGGTCCTTCCAATTCGTTCCCTCCGATGATATTGTATTCAGCCTTGAAACCCTTAGCAGTGCCTGAATCATCGCTCTTAAACTTGATCCATAGTTTGCTGGAAGACGTAATTTCCGCGGCATCTTTGCCGCAAGAAACACTAATGAGCTTTCCTATTCCACTGTCTTCCCGTACCTCGACATAGTCCAGATCGCAATTTTCGCTCGACTCGATATCGAACTCGGAGAACATGAGAGTAATCCTATTACCGGGGGACGTATTCAGAATCCAAACGCATTCTGCGTTCAGAGGATAACTATTTGGATAACTAGGCGAGGTAATTATTCCTTGTTGGGATGTGTAATTTCCTCCGCATGCTAAAAAATATAGAGATTAAAGAGATTTTTTTAATAAACGTACATATTTTATATATTTTAATCCAGTGTACCTGTATTCAGGACGGAATACATAGCGACAAAGTGACCTATGAACTCATAGAAAACGGTACGTAGTGTGAGTGAATTTCCAGTACTTGTAATCGGCGGTGGTGCGACATTGTTGCACCATTTTCCTAGAGATGGTCCATCTGTGCTCTCACCCTCAAATACCTGGAGGGAGAGCCAAAAACATGGACTTGAATCGTGATATTGTGATTCATATCGAGTCAAAGCATCAGTTGGATCCATCTCCATATGTGTAAAAGTAATAGTTACATGATCGCCTGCAATAAAACATAGAGTAAAACCGTTAAAAAAAAAATAAAAACAAATGTAATCATCTAAGGGCGAAATATGAATTAAAACAAAGTTTAATTACCTGGATTTTCAGCTATTAATGTCCATGTACAATTAGTGTTCTCATCATGTATATCACTATTGCCCGTCGCGGGCGTGAGGAAACCGTGATCTTTCACAATTATACGAGCACCGCAGGCTCTACTGTATTGAGCTTTGAAACCTTTGGCTGAAATTATGCTATCGCTCTGCATGACTACTAACATTTGATTACTACTTGAAACGTAGACCGGTGGTAACTGATTGCCGCAATGAGTTCCCAATAATGGATCATTTTTCGTTGAGCCATCAAAAATCTACAAAAATACGAGATAAAACTGTTAACATTTGTTAGTAGAATTAATTAAAAAATTAATTAAAATTATATTCTTATAAGCGATATAATTTAAAAATTATAGCGTACCTTAACGAAATCGTCACTGCAATTTTTACTATTCTCAACATCAAAGTCCAGAAACGTGAGATTTACTAGATGATTGTTGTCGACTTCTAACAGCCATTCGCAATTCACAATATGCGGATAATTCTGCGGATAATTAGCTGAATGAATGATGCCAGAGATTGTTGTAAATTTACCACCACATATAATAGGAACTGTCCTATAACTAGCATTAAATCCTCGACTAGCATATGATGAGTCCGAGTGAAACTTGACAAACATTTTGTTTCCATGACTAGTGTATATTACTGGCTTCTCCGAATAACAAAGCTCAGTCAGTTTTGGCGCATCTGCATCTTCGCCCTCATAAATTTGGACTTTATCAAAATAACAGCCTTTACGTTTCTCAGTATTAACCTGAGAGATAAAAGTTTCCATTTTTACATTGCAAAGTTTACATCTTCAGATTAGCACTTCTTTTGTATTAATTTTTCTATAATCTTTGCAAATACTTTTTTAGATTATACCTACTTCGTAAAATGTGAGTTCGATACTGAGCATGTAATCTACTTCGATCAGCCATTCGCAATCAACATTCATAGGATAAGCTGACGGATATCCAGGCGACGTAAAACTATCAGAGGGTTTAGTCAAATGCCCGCCGCAACCATGCACCTTCCATTCAAGTCTGAAACCATTGTAAGCAATAAAGGAGTCCGTAACAAACGTTACGAACACTTGATGTTGTGTTGAATTAATTTTCATTGGGACATCGATAGTTCCACAGAATAGACCTAGCATGTTGTTGGGAGTGTCATCGTCGCCTTCCATGATTTGGAGATAGTCATATGTGCAGTTCGACGTTTCTATTCTTGCCTCGAGATCAAAGTGCGAGAAAGTCAAATTAATCGCGTTACCAATTGGTGCTTCAATGATCCAACTGCAGTTTGTCGAGTGCTCATATTTATTGGGGAAATTCGGTGACTCTATTACACCGTAGTAGCCGCGTAATTTGTTTTGGCACTCTGTATCATAAAAATAATAACATATAAATAACAACAAAATTCAACAGTAAAAAATAGTTTACAATAATTAGTAGTAATTAAAAAATAAACATTAATTTTCAAATTTCTTTTCATTCTTGACCAAAAAATTTCAAATTTAAAAAAAAAGAACAATAATATATAATAACATAAGATTAATAAGAGTAATATTTAATAATATATAAGAAAGAGATTTATAAATGTTTAAAAAAGTGAAAATTTCTACTGATCTACATAACACATTTTTTTAATAATTGTAATTTATAACTTTTAAAGATAATACTAATAAATATTAAAGTTTTAATTAACATTTTGATTTAATAATACATATAATACATACGTGTTTCATATTTTAGATGGAAACCGCGGCCGGTATTGCTGTAATCGCTACGGAACCGAATGGTCATTTGATTGGATTTGGATTGAATAAGCTTCGGATACGTGATGCCGCAATAACGTCTTCCATTTGTGAGATGATTGATGCCTTCATATATTTCGATAAAGTCATATCGGCATTTCTCGTGATGTTCAAGATCGAGATCCACTATTATAATCTGCACTAAACTACCTGCTGCCACAGCGATCTTCCAATAGCAATCTGCGTTCGCTGCATAAGGTTCAGGATAATTTGGAGATATAATATCCCCAGTTACCGCGGTTATTGAGCTACCACATCCTGAAGACAAATATATATAAAAATAAGAATTGAAAAAATAGAGAATAATTAGAATTTTCTGTATGTTTATACCTTGAGTGGTGCTATCCCACTGTATTTCAAAACCTGTCATTGATCTCGAGAAATCCGAAACAAATCTAACATACATTTGATTTGCTTGACTCGGTATTTCAGTAGGTATGTCCGTGCCACAGAATTTGCCGATTAAAGGCGCTGAGTCATATCCACCATTCCTAAAGTATGAGAAACAAAATAAAATGATAATTTGAAAAAGTAATATAATTAAATTTAGAATCATTACCTAATTTCTAAATAATCAAATGAGCAAGATGAATGTCTTTCTAATTCAAAATGATTGATCGTGAGAATAATTCTGTGTCGATTTTGCGCTTCAATAATCCAAACACAATCCTTTTTGTTCGGATAATAATTGGGATAATTTGGCGATCTAATAATGCCATTTGACTTTGAATAATGACCACCGCAGATCTTCGACATATCCATGAAAATATATGTAGCAACAAATCCTTCGTTTGTAATAGTTATATCAGTATGGAAAAGTATGGTAAGTGTACGATCCTGCGACGTTATTTCGGGTGGTTTAGTGTTACCACAATATCTGAAACATATAATTGTGATTCAAAAAAGAAATAAAACAAAAAAGTTATGTATGGAAATAATTTCAATACGTATTATAATATGTATAAAATTAATAGTATTAAATAATATAATAAATAGCTTTTTGGTAATTCAAATGATTGGAGCACTAATATCGCCTTTGTGTATATATAATAAATCGTTAAAAAGCAAAAAGATTAGTAATCATACGTGGCTATTATGTTTTCGTCACGCGAGGTATAATTTTCATAAATTTTGACATAATCATTGACACAATCACTATGGTATTCTAAATTGAACGACATCCAGTTGAGTTGTATTATATATCCTGGCGGTGCTTGAATAGTCCAGATACAATCCTCGTTATCGAAATAACTTCCGTTTTCATGAGGAGGCTGAATCACACCGTTTGGCTCCTTTAGCAATCCGCCACATCCTTAATAAGAACAATGATGTTAACGTTTATTTTATTATTGTCTATTTTTGCGCAAAAGTTTAATTGTTCTGTACATAAAATGAATCAATCACGATCACATCAAACATTTATAATTTGTCGCAGCAAAGAGATCTTACTTACTACGATTGATTGTTGTGTAGTTCAGTTTGAAACCTCGACCATTGATGTTGCTATCGGTGGAAAACTTTATGTACATAAAATTGTGTGTGGAATAGTAAGGAGTATTGGGCATGTTTTCCTCATCGCCGCATAATGTGGCGAGTTGCGTTGCATTTTCATTATCACCATCGAAAATTTCGACGTAATCGTAATAACAGTTCTGATCTCTACCTTCGATATCCATATCTTCTACAGTTAATACGATTCCTTTGTCAGATGGTTGTATGATTTCGTAAATACACGTTCTTGAATGATGATAAGAGTTCGGATAGAAGGGCGATTTGATAATTCCAGTATCTGCATGGAATTCGCCGCCGCATAAAGTTTCGTACGATAATGTGAAACCTTCCTCTTCGTAAGACCAATCGGATTTGAACACTACAACTAAACTGTTTGAATTTGACTTGATCGTTGGCGGCATATCCGAGCCGCAATATCTACCGAGTAACTGAGAAAGCATGTTAGGTCCATCGTAAATCTGAAAAAGTACAAAGATTAACATTTTTATTCTTTCTGTAAAACATTAGAGTAATAAAAACAGAAGAGATTACCTCGACAAAGTCAAATTGACAACTGGAGGAAGTTTCGAGATCAAATTTCAACCATGATGCTCGGATTCGTTCGCCTGCTGGCAATTGTATCTTCCATTCACATTCCATATTTGGCTGATACGACGATAAGTGTCCTGGAGAATTGATTAATCCAGTGGCACTAGTGAAAATTCCACCACAACCAGGAATACCTAAATATTACAAATTATTTGAACTATATATTTAATTGTTAACAATAACAATTTATATAACAATTTATATAAAATTATAAAATTTCTAAATCAATTGTTTTAAATAAATAACATAATTAATTGATACACTTATAAATCGTATAAATAAGTTGTCTCTCCGCAATTGTTCGCAATATACCTTCAATTATCGAATAATGAATTTGGAAACCAGCATCTTGATTAGAACCGTCAGAATGGAAATGAACCATCGCTTCAGAACTCGGTGTAATCAGAGGCGATGGACGAGTGTGATTGCAAAAAAGTTCTAAACGTTCCTCTTCTGCACCAGTAATCTATATATATAACGCCAGATATAGAATCAAAATCGATAATGAATACTAAAGCATAGATAATTATTGTATGATTTAGAAAATTTAATAATAGTATAAAATATTTATATAGATCATAATTAACTCATAAAGTATTTACTTCTACATAGTCGTTACAATTTTGCTCGAGCATCAGCTGACCAAAATGAAATTGAATTCTTTTTGAGGCAGCAACAATGATTGACCAGAAACAATCTCTGTTTGGAGGGTATCTTCCAGGTGAACCTGGCGACGTAATTGTGCCGTAATTATTTTCTAAAACACCTCCACAAATAGGCTCGATGCTCTTCCAACGGAAAGTAAATCCGTCGTGAGATATACTGTTGTCCGAATGGAACCACAAGTAGAGAGTATTGTGAGATGAGATGATTGTTCCATTTTCATTAGGCAAAGTATGACCGCAAAATCTATTAATCATTTGACTACCAGCATTTCTGCCATCGTGAATCTAAAAGTATATACGCTTGTTATAAAGAGAATGATTTTTTTATTTCTATTATTCTTCATATTTCAATTCATAATTCAATTCTTTCCATTTTTGAAGAATATAGAAATTTAAATAGCATTAGAGACACAGCACTAAAAAATATACTACAACTTCTTAATATGGATTTAAAAAATACATTTTAAGAGACTATACAAATCCCAATATTATATAAACGCAGAAAAATTTTACAAGAATTTACAAAACTAAGTTCTTACAAACTTTTAATGAAAGAATCGCGTACGATTTTTTAAATATGCAAATCGCACCTGTAGAAAGTCAAATTTACAGTCTGTGGACTGCTCGAGATTAAAAGACGTAAAGGTGACGTTCAGAACCTTCGAGGGTTCCGTTATTAATACCCAGGCACAACTCAGTCCATGCTGGTAAGTGCTACCGCCCATGGGAAATTGAAGTGTTCCCATGGGATTCCGTAACACACCGCCACACGCTTGCCGTGGCATTTCACACCTGCTTCCTGTGAAACTAGTTGTACATTGACATGTCGCTTGTCCGTTTAAAACAGTGCAAATTCCGCTATTTCGACAAGGATTCGGTGTGCATGGATCGATCGGTACATTACATGTAAGTCCTAAAAATTAATAAAAAACACAGTGATACAAATATATATCTCACTGAAACAGAAGTGTTTGATATTTGTACGAATTCCATTTTTATAGTTATTACTATTATAATTACTATAATTAATAATAATTGCATTTATATTTGTACAAAAAAATAATTGGCACTGAAAATAATTATAAATATAGTAGTAAATAATTATAATTATAGTAATTGCAGCATTTTTTCTCTCAGTACGTGTAATTCTCACTGTTTTTAATTTTTGTTAAGAATAAATTAAAAATTCCGGAATGAATACTTTTTATAAATTTAAAGTTCAGTTTTAACTTAAAATTTATATTACACATTTATTATTGTGTATTCAAGCATAAACTTATTTTACACCTTATTATTTGTCACGTGAGAAGCAGAGCGTTACGATTTATCACGACTTGACTCACAAATCTATTTCCCCCTGTCTCTCTCATTTTCCTAATACACATACCTGAGTATCCCGAGTTGCATCTGCAAGTGAAGCCATTTGCACCGTTTGGCACGCATGTACCATGAACGCAGGGGTTGCTAGAACACGCTGTATTAAGTGATACATCAGCTAATTGGCAACCGTTTGGTCCCATTCCATTTCCGACGTAATCCGGTGGGCAACGGCACAGCATGTAAGAACTTGTAAGCGATGGATTCTCAGTACAGGTAGCTAATGGATGGCATCCACCGTTGTTGATGGCACAACCACCGACAAAAATGCAACTCACGCCGTCGCCACGGTATCCTGGAGGACAAGCCCCACATGTTCTAGAACCCTGTAATTAAAATCGTTGCAATAAAATAGCGAATTATAACGCGTTATTCTATTCACTATATTTTATCTTCATATATTTACTTTTAATTAAAAAATTTACTTTTAATTAAAAAATATATTTTTATGATACAAAAATAATAAGAGACATTATTAAGACCATAACATTTTTTTTATACAATCATAAAACTTATATTTGAAAACTTAAATCGAATTTAAATTGAAATTTAAATTGAAATTGAGATTTGAAATTAATCAATCTAAAGAAAGAAAATTAGTAATAAGCTTTGCTTTGATTGGTCAAATTCAAATTCAATCTCAGTCTCAATCTCCAGTATGATACAAGCATAACTTTATTTTATGCTATGTAATATGTAATATATTACCATTGTGTTTATGCATTGTACATAAGGCGATATACTGCAGCCGCCATTGTTAATAAGACACTCGTCAATGTCGGTGCAATAATAACCATTGCCGCTATAGCCATGCGGGCATGCACCGCAAGTGAATGAACCACGAGTATTACGACATGGAACCGGTGGATTTACGGAGCAAGGTGGATGGGCTGCTGCACATTCGTCTACATCTTTGGTGCAAGCTGGACTTGTACCGTCGCTTTCCCATCCCTAAGAGATGATACAAAAAAAAGAAGCACTTTTGCTATAAATAAGTTACAAAAGCAGATTGTGCGTAAGTCTTATTCAGCTGAATAATTTATGACTAGACTTTATGAAAAAAAAGTAGAACGTACTTGATCACAAATGCATATATATCCAAGTGAAGAACCGCTTTTGGCAATGCATACACCATGCTCTCCGCAAAGCGCTTCGGAATTCTCTGTATTACATATCGATGTTTTCTGCGTGCAATGAAGGCCAAACCATCCCGGCAAGCAGTCGCATCTAATATCCGAATCAATATTAGGAATCAATATTCCGCACAATATATCCAAGAAATCATACTATAAAAGTCACTTGCGAAGTTGCAAAATATTTTACAAAATATTTTGTAAATTAAATAAAAAAACCATATCTTTTTAAATTAAACAAAAGATTTAAAACTTAATCAGTTGTAAATTTGTAAAATATCAATATTTAAATGAAAATACGTTTTTTTACTTGCTGTAATAGAAATATAATAAAATTTAATATTGCATACCGATAAGACCCAGGCAAATTACGACAGGTTGCTCCGTTTTGACATCCGAGATCCGTACCAAGAAATCTTGCGCACTCGTTGACGTCCGTCATACAATTTGGGCCCTGAAATAATCGTAATTATTCTCACAAATTATTTTCATCAAAGTACTACGCTTACATACCTCCCAGTTTGATGGACAATGACATTGATAGGCATCATAGAGGTCTTCACAAGTACCACCATTTTGACATGGGTTACTTTGGCATTCGTTTTCTCGGAGTAGTGTTTGCATAGCTCTCAGTGAGTCTTCTAATGCTTTAAGCTTAAAAAATTTTATTCATTTTTAATTTTATTGTACAGATTGTTATTCGTATATATCATTCACTATAAATAGATTCACATATTACGTACTCGGACGTTGATACGACGAATGCTGCTGCTTCTGGTTAAAGCCAATGAATTAAAATTCTAAAAAGATATTATTTAAAGAACAACTTAATACATTTAATTCCATATTTAATTCATTTTTTTATTTTTATGCAACACAATTAATATAACTTTATCTTTATTTAAAACGTTCTATTTAAAAATAAATTATAAACTAAATTATAAACTAATAAGAAATAAATAATAATTGAACGTTATAAAAATTATTGAAGCGCTATTTATAGATACATTATTATTATACAATCTCTCTTATTTCATTCTAAACATAAATAACTTTTTTTTATTGGCATATTGATATAATTTGGTACCGGGATATAGAAAAATATGTCATCGCAAGCTGTTCATTCAATATTGCGCATTCTTACCGGTATACGTGATCTGTTTCCTGTGCGAATCGTATTGTTCATGTCAATACTTCTCTCGAGCAGAGCAACTCTTCTCTGTAAACCTGTAGTGCCCGTCACTATAGTCGTTAGTTGGTGAAGCGAATTCTCCATCTCAGCCAAATATCCCATCCGCCACCTGTCGATGACCCGTGTCGCATTTTGCGCCTGAAAAATATCACACACACACACACACACACACACACACACACACACACACACACACACACACACACAAAATCTGTTTAATTAATTGTGTCTCAATTGCTGGATTTATATACAAATATTTATTCATTACCGCTGAGGCTACATGAAGAAGATTGATTTCATTGACATTCATGTAACCATCCCCTATCATCTTCAGCGTTATGTTTCTGTCCTTCGCGCTGGAGATTATGAGATGTCCATCTCGTGACTCCAAAACAGGTCTAAATTTTAAGCAAATTATTTATATATAAGAGTCTAATTGCGGAAAAAAGTTTATAGAATATTAATGAAGCTTAACATCAAGCATTTTTTATCCGATTATATCTTATTTTTTTATCACATATTCTGATCCTTTCAAGAAATATGTTTATCGATTGTGTTGTATAAAATATTAAATATATTATTTTTTTAAATTTCGTTCGATATTTAATATTATACAAATACAAATGTAATATTGGACGCGGATAATATACGTTATATTTTAATTAAGAAATATACCTCTCATCCATCCACGCGTTGCATAAACTGAGGTATAATAACAGGAACCACATCGATGCTAAAGTCATATCAACAACAGCTTAAAACTCAGCAAATATTATTCTGTTATATGTTGTTGGATTCTCACGGAACTTTTACTGAAAAGACAGGTCATAACAGACTGATCCGTAAGATCGGCATCGTGGGCATCTGCAGCTCCGAATGGGCGTATTTGAGAGGTTTATCGAAATCCACCCAATATCGGTTTACAACTGCTATAAATTACGTATCAAGCAAAAGATATATAATATAAGGAATAAATTAAACCCCCAATAAACAATTACGACATGTAAAATTATTTATATATCGTTTATTATGTACAACATTCGTCTAACAATAAATTTATTAAAATTTAATTTATTTTATTCAACTTTTAGCGTGTATATTAATTACGATCGAATTTATATAATCATATAAATAGTTTCAAGAATTATACTTATGTATTATATATATATATATATATATATATATATATATATAATTTTATGTAGTAATGTATTTCTACATTATAAAATTTCTTTAGTTTTATATTACAATCTAACGCTCTAATATAACATTAACTTTTTAACAATATGCATGTTTTATCATAACAATAGTATTATATAATATATACTATCTAAAATAACGATAAAATAATTCCTTATTTTTCGATATTTATAATTAATTCATTTTTCAACAGACTTAATAGTATCTAATAGATTGATTATATTATTAATGATGCGCTATTATCTTATATTAGATTTCGAATTTTAAATTTTATTTTCCTTTCATTCTTTTTTTTTATTATATCAAAAATTATTCTAATAAATATACTTTATTAAATATGATAAAAAAGTACATACATTTATAAATTAATCTGGTATATAAGTATATTTGATATACATATCTTGAGTAAAATTTTACGATTTCTATTTTTTTTTCTGAAATTTAAGTACTACTACTTAAATTTCTACTTTGATTTTCTTTAATCATCTACATACGTTTTAATGATCAAATTGATTAAAATAATATAATTTTTGCAATAAATTTTTATAGGTTTTTTTAAAGAGGTGTTGGTTTTGTCCTGTTTTACTGCTCAAATACGACTTACACGCGTACGGTTTACAATGCAAACATATGAGGCCTGTTCTTTCTGAACTTTTTCTCTTGGAAAGAAAAGGAAGAAAGATGAACTGATGTACAAGTTCAGCTAAAAAGAACAGACTTATGATTTACAAGCATTTACAAATTAATAAAATATTAAAATGTCTTTGTTTAAGCTTCTAAATTTAATTTTAATGACTTATATATTCATTTTTTAATTTTACATCTGACTTCCTTTATTTCAAGTATATAACCTACATAATCTTTCCACGAAATGTTTTGATAAATTGGTAGCATTAGTCGCTATAATTGAGATAAAAATAGATATAGAAATCTGCATTAAAAAATATTTTTTCTGCTTTGAACACATAATACAGAGTCAGATACATTAGCATGTGCATTTTAATCGTGGAAAAAAATTTTTTAAGTGATGATATTTTTCATTTAATTTGATATTGCACACTAATTTAATTTCGATTTGATTATGTTTTACAATTAGCATATATTGTAAAATTCACGAAAAAATATTATTAGGCACTAAAACCTTGATCAAATATTGTTCTTTTTTTCTTTTTCTCACTCTCTCTCTCACTCTCTCTTTCTTTTTCTCCATTATTCGTATTATTTACATATCAGTCAATTTTCATTAGAAAAAGATCAAAGTTAGTATTTGTTAACAAATTATTGTTTTATTTAAAAGCCTAATTATTTTTATATAAAAAAATATCAATATTTTATTCGAGTGAAATGAAAATCAAATTTCATTTTTTCTTTTAATTTATTCGATTGTCATTTATATATCAGTCAATTTTTATTAAAAAAGAAATCAAAGTCGGTATCTTATTAATAAATTATTTTTTATTTAGAAGTCAATTGTTTTCTATATTAAAAAAATATTAAAATTCGATTTGAGTAGAATAAGATTAAAAATTAAATTTGATTTTTTTCTTCTAATTTATACGATTATTAATTCCTCCAAAATTTGGCGCCTTTTAGTGCATGGGCGTAACCGAGTTCAGTATATCGCCAACAGATGGCGATGGTCGAGCAACCTACCGTTGAGCGTAATAGTCGCCGTATTCGGACAGCTTCGGTGTCTCTCAGCGTCTCGGCAGTATGGCTTCGGCTGCCGGTACGTGTGGATTAGTGGTGTTCCATGATATCGCACCGCGCTCTCGGTCGCGAGTGTGCGTGTTCTGTTTCGTGAGAGAAAGAAGGACGAGGTTTGCGGTTTGCGGCTAGAAGACGCATCATCGGGCATCGACCGGGCGGACCGGAAACGTGTGACGCGAAATAAGTACGAACTAGAACAGTCATGCGGCGGAATGTCAAGATCGCGTTGCTCCTGTCATGCGCGTGGATGTTCGCCTTTGTTTACTATTACCACACATCCAGGGACACCAAGGTAAGGTATCATTCACTATCAGCTGATCGTTGTGACGAGAAATTTTGGATCGCCGCGAGCATGATGATCGAATTATTGGTTGTCGACGTAACGTTCGCAACGGTCGAATTCTGCTTTCCGCACGCTACTTCAGAGTGCTTGCTAGTACTTCTGTATTTTGCGTGTTAAAGTTTCTATAGTTTTTGTGTTATTGATGTTATTTAATGTGCGTACAATAGAGAAAAGCAGTTATTTTTTTAAATATCGCAATTAAAATGTGAAATTTTGATAGTATAATACAGTAAATTGGTTTCCCAAAAA
>Ga0157364_1000842_pt1 | contig 23621 bp, 14 predicted proteins | sample AttsexASBM2_FD_111476 | JGI IMG/M metagenome (GOLD analysis project Ga0157364, IMG submission 111476) | Fungus gardens microbial communities from leaf cutter ant in Ribeirão Preto, State of São Paulo, Brazil - Atta sexdens ASBM2 | ecosystem: Host-associated > Fungi > Mycelium > Unclassified ...
AGTCCTCCGTTCTAGAATTGCAAATCGCAAATGAATTGTTGATCATCGAAGTTAAACATTAAAATTATAACTTTACTCGAGAATATGAAATTTATATTGCAACTTTTATTATATCATATTCTCGCCATTAAAACAACGTTTTTAGCGATATTATTCTTATCGTGTTATTCTTAGAAATTTAGGATTAAGAAAATAATATTAATTATATCGTAACTATCAAATAAATTTCTTATTTGTCTTAACCGACAAGATGCTTTCGTTAGATTTTTTAATTTTGTTTGGATTACTTTATTTAATTACTTACATATTAAACTTAACATAATCGATATGATGTGAATAAAAATTTGCAGAATATTCGAATGACGTAGGTATGTTCAAGAGTGTCCCAATCATAATATTATTGCTCCGCTAAGAAATTCTTCCGATTTATCTTTTCTCATAATATGAACGTATACATTGTCAGTGGCTGGAGTTTGCTTGGAAATTCAATAGAGTTGTTGTAATTATCGATAATAATGCACGATATTACGTTTTATTTCGCTAAAAAATTACACGATACAACGTACATTTCTACTGTGCTCAACTTTTGCGAGCAATGTTGATTGTTTTTGTTCCCAAAACGTCATTGCGCATTCGTGCAATAATACTATTTTGATAAACAATGTCCCGAAAGGAATTCAGCGGAAACTTTTAATTAGTGAGCATTCAAGCGAGTGATGACTTTAAAACTTAATTAGTTTCGTAATCTCGATTGATCGAATGGAACGTTAACCGTGCTTCTTAATTAATTGAGCCAAAGTTAACCGATCGTGCGAATGCCATCAATGCGCGATAAAACCGACTGCGATAATCGGCAATGAACGCGCAGATTGCAGTATGCAAAATCCGGGGCGGATGCCGGACGCTCTTTAATCTTCCGGATGACGTATATAAATCCGCGATACAACGCGTATTAAACGGTTACGAATGCAAGCTCATAATGCCGTACGATTTACGAGCAACTGGTTGAAAATAATTTGAAGGGGGGGTTTTACATCTTGAAGAGAGAGAGAGAGAGAGAGAGAGAGAGAGAGAGAGAAAGAGAGAACGAGAATGATATGCGACATCGTGTGGATTATTCTTGGCGTATCGTTCGACTGCACGCTGCCAGAGCACGTGCCAGATACAATGTACCATAAAGATATACCGAAATGATAGACGGTTCTTTCCTTCGGGATCCACCCCCCCATTATTGCAGATCAATTTGCAAAGTTAACGTGCAAAGACTATCGCGTTATCGTTCGGGTCCAACGCGAGTGCGCGCGACGCTCGAGCGTTCGCATCTCCGACATCGATTATTAATACGTTAGCTATAAGCGCATTAATTAGCTCTTCTTAACAATTCGAGCGTGTCTGAATTAATTCTGCATCGGAACGTTTTCGTGATGTAATCGAACGGCGACGTTGCGTTCGGTTGTTATATTTTATGTCACATAATCTTCGATTTATCTCTCAAGTGGAAAGAAAGTCTCAGTTAATGGAAACAAAGAGAAGAGAAAATTGTGCGCAATGATGTATTTCGGGAGGAAAAGAGATATCCAAAGTTAAACACTAATTTTCGAATATTGGAGAAATGTACAGTTTCAAATGTAACAAATAGATAGTATATGAAGAGATATTATTAATAAATTTTGTTATTAAACACTGAATAATGAATATTCAACAGCGACACAATTCGTTACTGGTCTCGTTGATAATTATAATTAGCTATAATTTACATTATTTACAATAACGTTTTATGATTTATGTTTATTTAATTGCGTCTGGATGTATATTACAATTAGGACACATTCACTCACATTCAATCATAGCGACAAGATATAGACTCCCTCGCTGTTTCAACAAATTCTACTATTTTCGACTATTGTGTTACACATGGGATAATATCGTACTTGAATCGTACAAAATTTAATTGCTTTATCTGGCAACGGAGCGTTCAAGCGAGACACTGCCTTCTTTATGATCCACTTCGTTTCTCTTACGGGATAATGAGATTAACTTCCCCTGCAAAGACGCGTGAACTACCGAAAGCAGGTATGTTTCGCCATAAAAGGTTCCTCCTGGCGTCACGATGTTATAATGTCATCGGAAAAAATTCCTTTCGCATATGTGCGCTTATCATCAAAGATGTAATAAAAGCAGCCATTCCTATGAAATTGTCTATCGGTTTAAAAAGAGTGAAGTGCTGAAGCATTAACATCTCTCTCTCTCTCTCTCTCTCTCTCTCTCTCTCTAAGATATCGAGTTGAAAAGAAATACCATTCAATTCTTTCTTCAATGGAGCATAGAATGCTAAGATCATGGAGTGCCCAGTCTATATATGTACTACACTTATTACGTCTATGTTTATCGTATATTTCTGATCATTCGTGCTAGGATATTATAGGATACTCAAAAAAAAACTCGACTCATTGAAATTCTGTCGATATTCCTTAATCAATAGACTTGACAGCTTCGGAAATATTTCCCAAGACATCGATTTGTGGTATTATTATCTAGAATTCTAGAGGAATATTTCTTAGTCTTCAGTCTACCTCGAGAATACTTCGCTTACACTTTGTTATAAAGTATAATAAAAAGATCTAAGAGAGAAGAAAAAAATTAAATAAAAAAATCCTAGTATGTGTCTTTACTTTTGCTATTATTAACAATTACAATTTTTAAATACATGCGAATTTCATTTGAATAATCCTATAAAACTATGCAAATATTCATAGCTTTCGGTAAAAATCTTCACAAAATCACAATACTCGCGAGATCAGTCAGCAGTCCATAAAGTACTAGTTATAAAAGAGACCGGTCTGGAAGCAATTCCATTACTGATATTAATCCAAGAGGAATTATACCAGCAGTAACAACGCGATATCTCACCGGCGAGTGGCTCCGCGATATCGGATTTCGGTGCCTCGCTCTTTATAATTAACCCTTTTGCTATTGGACTCTGGACCGAGTGTTCGTTACCGCTCTTTTGTGTCAAGCCGATCAGTCTCGATCACGCTCGATCGAGTGGAAGTCGACCGCGGCATCTCGATGGCGAACGTAGGGGCATCGGGGCAAGGTGGAAATATGGAGCACATAAGGGAGGCGAGATGAGGCGACGGCAAAGGGATCCGGGGAGAGAGCGGGGGAAAAAATCCGCGAGGAAAAACGGCATTACACGGTTAGCCAGGTGGATAGTCGGTATCGGGTGTTAAGCCGATGGCATTATGGTCGCGGAAGAACTCGGGCGTTTTCGATGACCCCAGTCCGCGAGTATATCGTTCAATTACGTCACCGCGTTGGTGGCCCGCATTCGAAAGCACGGTATATCGATTTTGTCGATGCATAACAAGACTTTCGTAGGTTGCGACGACGCGCCATCCTGATCGTCGCGGACGGAGGATACTGAGAATCCCGATGCTTTGACATGCGAGTTAATATGCCCTTTGCTACTTCAGTAGCTTCCATGACTCCAGGTCGTTAACCCTTTCGGCCGATAGATGTTTGATGTCGAAGGTAAATATTTATACATCAGAATTTGTCGCGCTTCTCATGAGGTTATAAATATAGATTCTATGCGCGAGCCTGCTAGATATATAACGTACAACATGTAATATGTGAAATATGTTACAAATATTCCGGATACGGTTAACGATATGGATGATAGTAAACAGTAAACAAATAAGTAAATAAATACGAAACGAATATAAAAAGATCGAAGTTACAGCTTCTAAGAATAATATTTAATTTTAATTTAAGAATAATATTAAAGAATAACATTTAAGTATAAAGAATAAAGAATAATATTTAAGAAATAATATCAGAATTCATTATTATTTATCGAAAATTGATTATTGAATTGAAGTTGATATACCAGCATCTTAATGACCGATTACGAAAGAAATTTTTAAAGTTTCTTATATTTTATTTGATTATATAATATGAACTTTACTTTCTTTGCGAGAAATAAAATCGGAAATAATTATCTATACAAAATTGATAATCAAATCCAGTTTTTGAACAACGGATTACAAAATGAAATTTAAAAACTTATTATTTTACATTTTATTTTATCATTGAGTAGGCGTTTGCTTTAAATTTTCTTTTTGTTTGTACTATTTTCTTTGCATTGATGTCAATTTCAAGAATAAAATTCGAAGTTAATTTTGATGATATAAATGTTAATTCTCGATGATATAATTCCCTTTTTTTTTTATCAATCACTGAGGGTAGCGAAATCGCAGTCTTTACGATAATGTCGAAAGGCTCGACTGGTTTCTATATCGAAATGAAAACGCGTGTATAATATACGTTAACATGCGCCACGGTTCCTTGCAAGTTTTTTTAATATACGTATATGTGTATATATATGAATGCACTAATCATCTTTATGCGCAAAAAAGAAAACCACTGCAGTCGTATATACCACTGCACAAAAACATACTTTTCCACCTATATTACGCTTTTTCTCAGTAGAAATAATACGAAAATACTATACTGTTGCGTCTAACGCAACAGAATATGTTTGTGCAAAGCTGCGAAACTACAACGGTATGTCATAAAGACACTGTCGTTGCTTTTTTCTTTGTAAAAGAAACTTTCGCGTATGTTTTTTATTTGTCAGCCTGATTAAGATGGATGTGTATAGAGGACTTTTGTTACTCTTCTGTCTTCTTCATAAAGTCGTTCCATTCCAACGATATTCTCCATCGCCTCATATTTTTCAATGCGGAAGACATTCGACTGCTACTCCGTTTTGTTTGCATATACAGCTACGTGTTATAAGAATTGCAATTTTGTAGTTGTCTGCAATATGTTTTAAAAATGATTATTAATATCATTATTAAATTTTGATCAATGTTATTTCTAGCTTCAGTTTATAATTGTATTTCAAGTTCGATAAACTGAATTGGCGCGCGGTTTACGGAACTGAAAAATGTATTTGCGTGCAAATTAATTCGTATATCCGTTTATCAAACATCAAGATTCGCTTTGATCAAAAAATAAGATTTTTTTTTTTTATTTACAAAGTTTTAGTTAAGTAAATTAGATTTTATAATTTGTATCTTTTCTAAAATAAAGCTGGGTTGTCCCATCTTTCGATAAACGTCAATCCACTGTCTTACTCTTTTACTCTCCTATGCTCCTACTCTTTAATTTTTTGTTTATCCAAAAGGTAAATTATCATATTTATCCGAAGATGGAACAAACGGCTCTAACAAATAATTTAATTGACAAAGAACTGTATATCTATTGTGTAAGGTAACTATAACGACGTGCCGAAATACAAAGAGAGAATTTCTATATAAATTACTAATAGTTTCCAAGCCGTACAAACCTTACTGTGTCTATTTTTATACGCATTATCCGCGTAACCACATTGGTCAGCGTTGTTATCGCCATAAATTGCGACTATGCGCACTTGAGATGCGTCCTCCTTTCGCATGTATTTCTGTAATCGTATACGGGTTTCAATTTACATAATCAGCGACACACATTTGGCTTTACCGCACTTTTCGTGCGTGAATAATGTTCCAAACTCGAGCGCAAAGGATCGATGATTAAAATCTGATGAGAAGTTTGCGAGACTTCCTAAATATTCTTTCTATTAACGAAAATGATGTCTGTTAACTCAATCGTCGGAAAACATTGCTTCATGTCCTGAACGAGTTTGCCGCATGTGTTAAATATGTATGTTAATTGGATTACTCTATTTTTTTGGGACGCTATTTTTTTTAATACTTAACTGCGCAGTATATGTGTGTGTTCTTTTCACCATTTTCGTGGAAATCGTATAAATCTATTAACCGTATCAATATTTTCGTGGTACTCGATTAAATCTTTCGAGAGTATATCAATATTTTCGCGGAAATCAGGCATGTTGACAGTACTTTTCATGATAGCTATGGCAAATTTGAGGAAATCAATTCAATGTTGACCTGGATAAGATATAATGAAAATCATTTCTGAGAACTCTTCTTGTGCTTTTTCTAATTAATAATTTCTTGAAATTTAGCATTGTTTGAAATCTAGGATATACCGAAATTAATCAAAACACGGAAAGAATGGTTTTGTTAAAAATTTAATTAGATATAGATCTGGAAGTAATTTTGTTGAATTATCAAAATAATTATATAGGACGATCAAACTGATTGCTAGAATGTTAAAACTTTATATATGTAGTATTGCTCATCATACTTGAGTTTCCTATATAATTATTTTGATAATTCCAACACTTAAATTCATAAACACTTAAATTCAAGTTATATTCATTGTCTAACTTATTTTTAATCAATTCTATCTAGATTACTTATTTTTAAACATTTCTATCTAGATTACCACTCCTATACTTATTTCTAACCATTTTTATTTAAATTACCACTCCTAATATGTCATTAATTTAATTAACAATTGAGTTAATTTAATTCAAGAAAGTATATTAAATTTGGCTCAAATTTAGTTTATTATTTACTAAGCGTATGTTAAGGTAGATGTTGTTTTACGTTGTACAGTTGAAACTGTATAAAATGAATTGATTTACACATAGAAGTTAAAAATAACAAAATGTTATTTAACTCGAAGAATTAGGATACTATATTGCTCCTTTGATATCCAACAGTAAACGAAATTATTTTCAGAGCTGTATCTATCTAAATTTTTAGATACTTTAGTAAAATTTCTTTCCGTATATGTACATTTTCCCTGTATTCAGATTACTTTCCGCAAACGGAAGATACTTCGCAATCGCTAATTATGATAAAAATATATTGTACGTAGATGTTTGCGACATACATACTTCAGCTATTAAGTTAAAAGTGTTTCGATGTTACTTTCTACGGGAGTCTAATAGATACAACAGTTGTCTCTGAAACATTTCATAATTATGCAACACGAAGACTGTCTGCATATCTATTATTAGTTGCGTAGATTATTGCGTTTCAAATTAGATAACAGAATAGCATTATATACATGTTGAGTAATACATATTAAAAGAATAATTCTCTATCAGAAAATGAGTCTATTTGTTGCATGTTTTTGCGAGCTTTCACATTGAAAGAATAAGATTTTTTGTTTGAATTGCGTGTGTTTATAATAAATTCAATAAAAAGGATCGATACGAAATCAAAATTCCATGCAATGGAACGCGCCTGCAAAAAATCGCACAGCCCACGCTATTTTAATGAGCGGCCGCCGTTACAATGCACAATCTCTTTTTCTTTCGCCTTTGATTTAAAAAGATTTTTGCTTTAACGATTATCATATAGTTTAAAGACTCTCTTTATGAAAGTAATATACAAAATAGTGTAAAACTATACTATACACTATGCAGCTGAATGTAATTCTGTGGTCGTTCCTTCGGTTTTACGAGTATAAATACAGATATGCAGTTTTTACGAACTTTTTTTCGATGAGTTAAAAATAAATCCAAGTGCTTTAAAAATATGTACCGTCAACTTTCAAGAACACTATGTACATATAACGATCCGCTAACTCGTGCAACCCCTTCATAGAAAGCGCAGTTATGTTCATGCAATCGATAACCGCTCTATCTATTTCTATTATTTATAGCGCCATGTAAGTGGCAACTTTAATCGCCTTTCCTTTTTTTTTACAGTGCCAGTCGGCTACATAATAACTATACTGTCGCTTATCTGTCGCACTCTCGATTCTTTTCTACACTTAAAATTCTATACGACGCGGGCAACTGTCGCCGACGTATTTCAACGCGATTTTATCAAACATTTTTGTGGTGATTCATACTCTTTGATTTTGTCTAAAGAACTACTGGCGAATTAGCACGAACGACGAATACGAATTTGATAAAGTCCATTCACCCTATTCGCAAATTTTATACGAAGCTAATTTTGAATTTTAAATTGTCTTGCGCATAGTTTGGTGCAAGCTTATCGGTTATTGCTTTGCAGTTGCGCGGGATGAAATCCTGTACCGTCTTTGTAGTCGATAAGAAACCACCAGCTGGACGAGCTAACTGAGAGAGTTTATCGGGAGTCGATAAACCAATGAACACATCGAAAACTTGGTGTATCTCGGAAAATTCGTTCTCCAATCCGTGAGAGAAAACAGACATGGGAGCCTGTCATTACGTTTGTCATTTATTCTTTATACAACTAATCAAGGAAACGTTCGCTAACTTTTATTGATATTTATATATAAATTTTTAATTATTTATTTATATATATTATATTCAATATTTATATATAAATTTTTAATTCTATGAATTAATGTCTTTAAAAATATCTTTTCACCAGACGCGTGTGGCGCATGAAATGGAATGTATATCACAGAGAGACTATTTTGGCGTTTTGCCATATTACATGCAATCCAATTTGCTCTTCCATAAAGCAAAAAAAACAAGATATGCGACTGATAAAATTCACGACAAATTATGGCAATCGTGAAGAAAAATTATTACCATATAATTCTATTATGCATCACTTCACGCTATTATCGTAGATATGTACGTATATATATATATATATATATACATATATACACCTACATGTTGCATGAGATAAATTATCGCATACTTTATCCGAAAGTAGAACAGACTTTTAGCGATATAAATAATTTTTATTAAAAATTATTGATTTAATTTAATTTATTGTATAAGAGAAGAATTACACAGAGATACACACAAAAATATACAATTGGCATCATCAGTAATGTTGCTGCTACTGTAAAATTTATCAAGATGAAATCGGAGTGATAATTGACATTACAATAAAATAACATGTTATCGCATAACTAAAATACAATGAAAATATTTATACATTTCAACTTCTATATTAACATAATTTTACAATGCAAGAACTGCATGAAGATTTCGAATACGAAATATTACACATACACATGCAAGAACTACATACAGGTTTCGAATACGAACAATACGGAAAGCAGAATGTAGGAAAGCTGCAATGTAGGATGCAAAATTGAGCAAAAGAAACAAGAGTAAATACGTCAGCACTCCGTGGACATAAATCCAGCCACTGCACTGCCACGCGAAAAGAAGATAAAATATATTTAGTTTCTTAATAAACTGTTTAGTTATTGAATAAATTTTGACTAACATTTTGTTTCTTAACAAGCAATAGTTGTTTCTTGTCGAGCTTTTTACGGAAAAAGATATGTTTTTCAAAGTTTTATTGTTCTATTTTCATAAACTTCGTTTTTAATTTTTTAATGATACAAATTCATAATGTAATATATTATGAAGTTGTAAAAAATTTAAATATTTTTACAATATAAAAAATAAATGTATGATAAATACATTAATATAGTTGTACACATATTTTGATTATTTTTGTTGTTTATATATATATATACAATTTCAAATGACATATTAAAGTAAATAAATTTTAACAATATTTAATATTAAAAAATTATATTGATTCACAAAATTTCTATTTCTCAGTACTTGATGATTCACATATATTTTATTTCGTAAAGTAAATAAAAAATGTTGTAAATTGTTTAAATTTGTACAGTTTTTCAAAAATAAGAGAGAATTTGAAAATTCTTTTATTTTCTTTCTTTCTATCTCTATTGCTCTGTTCTCTTTTATTCTTCTTATTTTTCCTTGAGATAATATTTTGTTATTTTTAACTTCCATGTGTACCAAAATGTAAATCTTTTCATTTCCATAGTTAATTTCAACGTAAACAACGTCTGTATATGCATTTAGTAAATAATAAACTGAATTTGAATTAAATTTAATAGATACATTTTCTCGAGTTAAATTATTGAACTTCAACGTTTCACTTAAATTAAAAGTATATTAAATAATAGATCTATAAAATGATTAAAAAATAACTCAAATTGAATTGACATGACATTACAATGATATTATGAATTTAACAATATATATGTACACAATTTAATATAAAACATTTCAAATTAAAACTCTATTAAAGTAATATTCCAATTGAAACTGAGGGAGAAAAGTTTTCTCTTATTAATTCAACTTTGAAGTTGACAATACCGTTTAACTTGCTACATTCTGAAACAATTCATCAAAAAAGGGTACTTTTTCATGAATTCAGCAACAGTTTTCAAATATTCCCTATGTACGAAGCATTGCATAGGGTTTATCGCGTTATCTCATATAAAAAAAAATCCAGGTTAATTCTCTGGCTATTTACATTTCACGAGGACGTTGCTGATTGCGGTAAGAGAATCTGATTAATGTTCGGGCTGTGCTAATTCGCTGGTACGCACAGTCGCGCCCTAATCCCACCCCGTGTTCGAACGTGTTTGGGTACCAAAATTTGATGGTGGTGTGAGAAAGAGGGGAGAGGGAGGTGTCGCCAGGACAACGACGGAGATTGAAGGAGCGCCGCGTCGACCTCATGCCGGCGAGAATACGGGTCACCATACCGACACCGGCATCGTCGCGCATCGATATGCTATGCTGGGCACGAATAACGGCGACATACGTCATGGTGCCGCGATAAGGCACTCGGACCCCGTACATACGTACATAGAGGAACAAATAGATAAATGAACGAGAGGTGAGGAAGAGGAGAAGGAGGTGGATGAGGGGAAGGGATGGATAACAGAAGGAGAAGGAGACAGTGGAAGACAAATAGATGGAGACAGGGGAGGAAGAGACGGAGGTGGACGTGGGGACCGTCGAACTCGTCGACGCGGCGCCAGTCGTCGAGTCGCCATGTCACTGCGAGGAACTTGCCACTATCTCGCGGGGGCTGCTGCGCTACGCGCCGGGTTGTAAAGGTTTGCCACGGGACGGCGGCGGCAGCGGCGGCGGCGGCAATACGGCTTATACGGACAGTAGGGGTTGCAGACCCAAGACGCGAGGGAGTACGTTTCAGTGCCGTTGAGTTCTGCAAGTGGTATTCTTCGTGTCCGAACCGACGAAGCAGCCCGTTGCATTTCCAGTGTCGCAGAGATTTAATTCAGAAAATTAACGACTGCATTCTAACATTCTGACAGTCTAAATCTTTGAAATTTTATCTTTAATTAGATATAACTTGTCACAATTATTGTATGTACATGGCAGTAATTCGTAATGAAGTTAATTATAGACTTATAGTGACACTGTCTTCTCACAATTCTCTTTCAAAGTATGACATGGTCTCGCAATCGAAATCATATGATTTTTAATGATTAAATGTTCAACATTTATTCGGCTTGCTATTTAAAATACTATTTAAAACATTGGTAACAACTCAATGATAATTGTAAAATAAAAAAAGAGAAGAAGTATCATCTATCAACGACGTCGATGCATCATAGAGTAAAGTATCGATAGGATCTGATTTTTACTTAGCAAATAAATCTTTTATTAAGATTTCTTGTATAACAAAATTTAAATGTTCGGTTAACTTTGCTCAGAAGACTTCGAAACAAAACTTTTGAGGAAAACAGAGAAATATCGAAAATAATTTATTGAAGAAGTAACTGGTTGACATTAATCATAATTTAATGTTACACTGGTATAGTAAATTATTCTAAGAAAGCTTAAGCTATAATTAAGCTAAGTGTTTTACGAAGTGAAGTTTTTATCTTGTAGCTCTCTCTTAGAAAAAGGAGGGAAGTTAAGTTCATAGAAAGTTGCTAGAGAAGGCCGAGGCTTGAATAACGAGTTGTTTCTGAAGAGTTGCTTCTAACTCATTTTGAGAATCGTGAAACGCTTTATTTGATTCTTTTGCACTCTGATGCAAAAAAGGGCTGATCATGTTCGAGAACGTGACACAGCGAACGTATCTTATTCTCATACGTATATCTAGTCTAGTCAGACAAGGATCTCGTAAAATCTCAAATCTCTATGGAATCGCTGTTAAGAATAGAAGATCGATATCACTCTCATATGTTCTCACTATTTACGTATGATAAAAGATTTTCCGCTTGTAAATCGGTTCCTAAACAAATTTTCATTTAATTTATGGAATGGCTTTAAATGTTCACTTTTTTCGCACGATAACACGTGTCCTGAGAGCTCGCTTGTGGATTTTCTAAAAAAATTTGCAATTCGATGTAAGAACAAACAAAGCGTATTGGACACCTTAGTTATTTCTCACAGCGAATATTCCATGATCCAACATTTATCCGTAGAATTTACGAAATGCAAGACTCGTGTTAGCATAACTCTATATATCTTGCCTATATATATATATGTATATATATATATATATATATGTATATATATATATATATACACACAATAGAACACTTTTCACATGCTCGGTTATCGAATCACGTATCCGTTTGACAACATCCGTTGTCCCTCAACTGGAGATTCACAGGATCGCGAGATCAAAGAAAAAGAATCGATAGCGGCCATTTTTTGTTATCATCGATGTCATGAATCATTCGAATACAAATGTGAAATGTCGGCCACACGAATTGTTCATCCGAACGATTCTTCAATAGGATCGAAAAATTGATAGAGAAAGATTCACTGTTTGTCGAAGGTAGGATTGTTAGATATGTAAATAGCAATGGTAATCCAATCCCTTGAATAAAATAACATTTTTATTTTTAATTTTTGTGTGTATATCAATCCATTTTTGTAGTTAACTCCAAAATTGGTGTACATTAACGCATTTAGTAAATAATATAATAAACTAAATTTGAATCAATACACTTTCTCGAGTTAAATTGTTTAACGTTGTTTTAGTTAAATTAATATATTGAGCAGAAGCAGAGAGTAGTGACTTATAAAAATATAATTAACTCAATTGGGTATAATTTGCTATTATGAATTTAACAGCATCGGTTTAATTTATTTTTTAATCTTTTCCAGTTCTATGATAATAAAAAGAATAAATTATACCAATATAAAAGTCAATTTAAATTGATAGAAATGGCCATAGAACACCATATCTTTAAATCGATGATTTCGTTTTTGATGTGTGACGAAAATTGGAATTAAAAAATTTTTGTCAAAACAATTTAACTCGAGAAAATTTGAGTTTATTATTAAGTGCGTACATGCGTACTTTAAAACTAAACATTTTACATTTTAACACACATTTAAAAAAAAACAAAATGTTATTTAATTCAAGAGATTGGCTTACCAATTGCTATTTTGATATCTAATAGTCTATTGTTTTAGTTAAATTAACGATATATTAAGTCGGAGTAGTGGTAACCTAGAAATGATAAAAAGTAACTTAAATTGGGTATAATTTGACATTATGAAGTTACCAATAATAAGACCTACGTAAATACATATCTTTGACACGCATCGCTTATCACGAAGGCCTCTGATATCACGGATATTGGACGCTTCGGCAAGGTAAAAGGTCGTTTCAACGATATCGATGTCTTCGCCCGATGTCCGATAAAGTATCTATGAGACGAACTACTGTGCGCGCGTAGAGTCGTCTATCCATGAACTCAATTCAGTTATTCATTCATTAGATCTAGCCATTTGTGCTATTCTTGGTGTAGGCGCTTCATTCTCTTACATTTTCAGTGCAAATCTTGTTATTATTACATTAGCGTTCAACACCTGTATGAATTTTTAAGAAACGCTAATTTCATCTCAATCTTCATTTTATCTTGTTATTTTGAATCTGATTCTTTCAGTGGAATTTTGATTAGATTTCGTAATTGCTGAATTCATCTTTTGCATTTGAAGTAAAAACTTTAAGTAAAGGTCACGTCGTATGTATCATACTTTCTGTTGTGTTCGCAAAAAAGTACCTTCAAGTTCGAAATAAGCTACAAGAATGTCATTATCCTGAGAAAATTCTTAATACGAGACAATCCTACGCGTTTGATTCTTGATTAAATTTGCTTTGATTTGCAATCAAAAAATGTAGAAGTTTTTTATTAGTATCGTCTTCGATACGATAAAAACATATCCATGTATGCAGGTTTATTAATCTTTTATTAATGCTCTTGACGAAGAAAAAATTATTTTTCATAAAAACCCTTAACAAACAAACGTACAAAACTGGATAGTGTTGTTAACTAGCAGATTTTTTCATGTATAAATATGAGATTAATATTGTAATGAAAATTGTAACACGGAAAACACGATTGTGCTGTATCTAAAATTAAATATAAATCTGAAAATAATTTGGTTAAATTAAGCTGGTTGCTAGAATGTTAAAATTTGTTGCAGCACTGCTCATCATGCTTGAGCTTTCTACATAATTATTTTGATGTCCAATAAAATTTCGGATTTGTTAACTAAATTTTTAGATACTTGAGAAAAACCATTCCTTTTGTTCATTAATTTACACCGTTCCATAATTAATCAAAATAGATCGAGTTTAACTGAAAAACTTTGAATTAATATGCTTTGTTTTATTAAAGAATAAAGAATAACAAATAAAATAATACATAAAAGAATATTTTTAATATGAGAGCTACTTATTTCATTCAGAATTAGGATTAAAAATAGTTTTTCTTTGTTATTTGTTATATTTATTTGACTTTTTGATATCACGATATACGTACAATTATCTGCGGTGACATATAATTATTTTCACAGATGTGCGACAACTATCTGCAATTTTGATATATTTATCATTTATTGTAAGGCATTAAGTGCATTTAGCATTATGTTATCGAAACATTTAAAAGATCACAAAAGTGGCGCATAAATATCGTATACACGTGTAACTACGTTAGATCGCACTTCTCTCGTTCTGTATATCAGCGGTGATCTCCTATTCGACATTGCCCAACATCGGCGATCGATCCGAACGTCAAGAGAGAGAGAATTCAAATTACCACACGGTACAAGAGGCGGTCGCCGTAATTGGTATTCCTGAGCTACGCTGAGAGATATAAAGCATCAGCCGCGGTACTTAACGGTATCCAAAAACAACGAGCCACACCGCGAGTCGAGTTTCGTCAAATAATCTCACGACACCTGCAGTTTCTTCCGACCGAGCCTCACCGCGTTGCAATTTGGTGCCGCAATTTGGTTTGCACAAGTCGCACAGCGATGCGGGTGCCGACACTCGCCGGCTGTTCAACGACGTTATGATGATGATGATGATGATGCTACCAAAAGGGGAACATACTAAGCCAGTGGTCTCCTAGTGGCGCATGCTGTATGTGAAATAAAACCGCATAGTTGTGCATAGTCATACTGTTAAATTGTATATAATACGTAGAGACATCGCCAGGCAATTTAAAAAAAAAAAAAATCGACGAAAATGCTATGCTTGGATATCAAACTCGTTTCGCGACTGCGGGGTGTCTCCTCCGGAACTGCCTCGTCAACCGCGTCATCAACGCACCCGACGACGGCCTCAGCTTCGTCATCCTCGATGAGCTCCGCGGAGAAAAGCAAGTTCCGCAGAGTGAAACGCCACGAGAGTGGCGAGGTCGCCAGCTCGACTACGACCAGCGACAGCGAAGAGGAATTGTTGCGACCTAGTTCGACCATCCAGGAGATGATACGCAGGAACAGATCCAGATCGGTATGCGTGGCGGCGCTCATGCCGTCCTCGCAACTTAGGCAGCTACATCGACGTGCCAGTCATGTGTACGTTATTCTAACGCGTGATCTCTGCTCTAATGGCGATGTCACGTGAAGCCAAAATTGCGAGTCAAATAACAAGTTGCTGATTTAGTCTCTCGATTATATTATTTTCTTCCTTGAAAAGAATGAGCAAGTAACTTGTTATTCTCTTGCTGTTCAACTTCCTATTTGTCGCGTGAAATACCGTACCAATTTACTCGCTGACTTTTTTTTTATTACCTTTTATTGAAAAACAGAGTAATTCGCCGCTTGTTACTTGACCTTTTTTCTATTTACTTCACTCAGAGACCAATAAAACCTTGTCACTGAAACGACAATCTAACGGGCAATACTGTGCGAAACCCGCGACCCGAGCGAATCCCGAATCTTGAATAGTAATCGTTTCTCTTTGTCTCTTTCATGTAACGGCCTCTCCCGATTACCCGGCCAATTCGACCTCGACGTAGCTTCTCGTTAACCTAGATATTCATGTCGTGAAAAATGAGAAGCGCGAGAGAGGGATTGAGCCGGCGGACGAAGGGTGCCATCGTATATTACGTTCACACTACGGATGTAGATACGATTCGCTCACCGGGGGATGATTGTATTTGATCGAGATACATTTAGTGAATCAATGATAATTATCCTGCCGATAGCATTTTACCGTTTAATCATCCGTGCGAGAGAGAATATCGAGAAACGTGGTTCTACAACCTTTTAATATGACAGATTATTTGCTCGATGTAATTAATGCTTTTTAGAGAAAATTTCTAGGAGAATATCGTATATCATCCCTTTGCTTCAACTTCTCAACATTCAATATTAAACATCTCGGTAATTAAATTCTATTCTTACATTAAAATTAAAGACAAAATTATTTTACTTGAAATGATCAAAGATTTTTATCTATATCATAATAATATTTAGTTAAAGAAAGATGGAGTCTAGATTGAATAAAAAATTAATCAGATCATTCTATGAATACAGAAATCGATTTGCAATGCTGGATCGATTTCGGAGTGAGATAGATAATTCGAGAAACATTTTTTCAACATTTTTTTAATCCACGTAATTTTCAAATAGCAAACGACGTATTGGAAACATCGTCAAAAAGACACGATAAAGTTAGAAAAAATATATTAGAAAAAATATACGTGTTCTCGGTCGAGAATTCACCGCGGCGGACGAGGCGGTCTTTCCTGGTGCGAACGATTCCATGAGAATGCGTACATTGTAGTAAAAAAATGTAATAAAAAAAAAAAAACTATAAAAACGTTTGCTCGCAGTGAGGTCATTTGTTTCTGAATAGTGCGAATCACTTCGTAAAAAAAACTACATAGAAAATCAAACGTATTTATAAAACGCGCACTACGTCTCCGGCGAGTATGAACGAATAAACTACTTTAATTAAGCGTCCTGTGAAAAATCTCTCAAGATAAAATATATCCTCGCGATGAACTCGCGGTCATCTCTGAACATGTTTTATATCATGTTTCAGAGCCACCACGGATGCAATAGCGAGGCGAGGTGTCCTATCGAGACGATGTTACGGCAGTGTCGAAATGGTAAGGGAACAATGAAGCAGATACATATAATATATCTAGGTAAGAGCCTCGCTCTACTTGTTACAAGGGTCTTAGCCGTATGCACAAGTATTTGTGCGAGGTAAACGCTAATCGTTTCGATAAAACGGACGAGCGCCCTATGATAATTCATGACACGTCCAGTAAGCTGATTATATTGTTTCCCTCTATCTTGCTGTTTATCTATTGATTTGCTTATCGCACAGGTCGTCGAAGGTGTACTCGGGCAGTGCTTGGTTCGCGTTAATATACGGTGTCACAATATGTTCAGACGCGACAGTTTTATCGGAAAATAATAAATAAAAAATTCTTTAAAATCTGTCATTAAGTCTGTCAAATAGAATTTCAATCAAAAATGTAATATACGTCTTTGATAAATCCGTGAGTGAAGAGAGCGTACTACTTTATATTAATAATAATTTACTTCATAAAATTTTTTTTCAAGGAATTTGAATTTTATATTTAATTTTTCAACTTTTCTATTTCTTAAACATATATGTTTCATTCGGTCTACTTTCAATTCTGTCGCGACTCCCGCGACTTTCAATCACAAACGGAAGGCTGCTAAAATTTTTTTTTTAATGATTTATAAAACGAGAAAAAAAAAGAAAAAAAAAAGAAAAAATATTTTTCAATTGAATTCGAATACCGAATTTCGTAGAAATGAAATCGAGTTCTCGAAATAGATTATTTATATAAAGTATACATGAAAAGATTTAAGACCTGGATTCGATTTTACCATTTCATTCGTACGTTCGAAGTGAATTCGCAAATTTGAAACTGGAGCATGTTGACTCACACGGACATTTCATGTTATGTATGTATTTGATAATTGTGACGCTCGAAAATGTCTTTCTAGCTGCCGCAGATCGAGCAGGATGGTGCCGACAATGGCAGAAGATTTCGAGTGGAGAACGGAAATTCTCCCGGGGAAAAAGAAGAGGTGAGGAAGCGTTAATGATCAAACGATCAAGTTCTTTCTTCTACCACTCTAAAAATTCGTCCCGTAATTGCTCGTTCTTACTTCATTCTTATATCATTCTTTCATCGTATCCCACTTTCTGCCATGGATTATGTTTGTAACGATAAACGATTTTTACATTAACAGATGTTCGGTTCGCCGAGTACGCCAATATTAGAAAATCCAGAGTACCAAACGCGTTGGTACTTCAAATACTTCTTAGGCAAACGTAAGTTGAACGTTAAGCATATCTGTAACACAATATTCATATATCATCGCAATTAGAATAATCATATGTTATTATAATCATATATTATTTTGTTTAACATATTTCTGCTTTTATAGACATCCTAATTTTTTGAACCATATTTTCTTTTCATACATAAATATTAAGGAAATATGATGGAACATTTCATCAGCCTCTCATTTATGTAAATCGATTTACGTTCTTTATTCACTCGACCGAATTTAATCATTGTTGCGTTTAATGAAAATTTATGCATAGAATATTATATTTTACATTTTTTGTAGTAGCTCTCTCGTAGATGTAAGAATTACTACAAGAGTTACTTATATGATAGATGATTTAATATAGTCAAAGAATTAATAAATAAATAAATAATTAATAAATAAGAAGAAATTAAATAAAAAAGCTATTAATTTTATTTATGCACAGTGCATCAAAATTATATCGCTTCTGATCAGGAGAGAAATCCTCTCTTTCTCTCGGTAGTCACGAGCGAAGTCGGTGATCAATGCGTACCACATTATAGAGTTATTCTATGGAGGCGAACTGTGAGTAGATAATGTATTATTTAGTAGGGAAGATCCCTCCAGAGACCAATTCATGAAATAAGTTAAGTTTCTAACTTTTCCTTTCTTTTTCTTCTTTTTTTCTCATATATGTCAAACCTTTGGAAGGTTTCCTTACGTTATACTCAGCTTCAATTTATTTTACAAATGAAATATTTATTGCTACAATTTACTTGGTACATATGTTAAACCGATATCTATATATCTCTTTGTAATATCCACCAGTTTACTGCATATGGCATGCGAATATAAACTGTAATATACTTGATACCCATCCTTTGGTAAACTCATACTTCGGAGAATAAAATTATTAATTCCAAATACAAAATTAATCGTGATAAATTAAGAAATGTTTTATGTAGGGCGCGCAGAAAATATCGTTGCCGTATTCGGCGAACAAAACAATGACTATCAGACAAATTCTCAGGTAACTATTTCTATGTCCACAAACTAAAAGAAATTGCAATCAAACAATTGCAATCTATTATTGACCTTTCAGCAACTTCTTCAGTCTGGAAAAACTCGACAAAGCGCCTCGTGAAGTTTTCACGCCCGAACTACAAAAGGTACGTTTACAAAGATCTCATACCATTTCTCGCTCAAGTAGGACGTTGTAAAGGAGGTATGGATTAATTCAATGATCCTTGACAGGATCTATTACTGTTGGAGGAACAAGAAGGCTCGGTGAACTTTAAGTTTGGTGTAATCTACGCAAGAGAGGGTCAGATCACCGACGACGAGATGTTGTCTAACGGTAAGCCTGGAAGTGTCGCTGAGAACAAAAGACAAGTTTATAGGTGGGATGGGAAATTAAGTGATAATAGATGTGTTATCGATCCCTGAGGAACGTTTCTCATTGATCGTAGAAAGAGGTAGCCCGGGCTTCGAGAGCTTCCTGGAGATCCTGGGTGAAAGGATACGGCTCAAAGGTTGGGACAAATATAGGGGCGGCTTGGATGTAAAAGGTACGTTGATGACATGAATATTGGCAGTGCAAACTCTGAGAATGTGCAATCAGAAAAGGTCTGCAATCGTCACTCGTCTCTTCAGATTGTTACACTGGCAGAATTTGAAAATGTTCTGCCCTTTCTCCAATTCTTCCAACTAACGAATCGTTTAATTACCACATTTTTTATGACATATATTTTTAATAATACATTTATAGAAAATATATTAAAATATTGATAAACACATTACTGATATAACAAACCTTTCTTTCAATTTTGTATAGTTTCTTTGGCTTTATGTATCACATTCGTGGCTTGAATAAACTCGTACTAACCCAGAGGAAATCTTTCTCTTATTTCCACGATTCGCACGTTCTGTCGTTTTTCAGGAGATATGACGGGAAAGGAAAGTTATTACACGGTTTATGCAGGTCACGAAGTTATGTATCATGTTAGTACGATGCTACCGTATTCAAAGGACAATCCGCAGCAACTCGAAAGGAAAAGACACATTGGCAACGATATTGTTAACATCATTTACACGGATGATCCATCAGCCGTAGATACTTTCAATCCGAACTGTATAAGAAGCCAATTTACCCGTAAGTTAAAAAAAATATCATGATAAGGTCACGAACAATATATCAAACTGAACTTCGCCCATTGTTGTTTACATAAAGAGCACTCGAGTTAAAATAAGATGTAACGTAGTAATTCTCAATCTCCTTGTGTCTTTTTATTACACCTACAGATTTTGTTCACGTTCTTTTAAACTTAATACGTTATATCACGCACTTGGCCTACTTGCATTATAAATCGCTAATTATAATACAAATATAATTTCAGATATTGCCTTTAAAATTATTTTTCCATAGATTTCATCGTCCTTTGTTTTAATTACTAATTACAAATTAATTGAAAAAATAATAGAATAGAAAAACTAAAAGTTATATAACTATATTATAGAGTTAAAATAAAATAAAAGAAATTCATTAAATAAATATAGTTCATTTCCAATTACTTAGACGTGTTTGCCGTGGTGACGACCGAGGCGGATGGCAAGAGTTGGCGGGTCGCTATTTATTGCGATGAAAACGTACCTCTGTTCGGACCGAGTCTTCCCTGCCCGCCAGTTTTCGAGGACCCGTATAATCTTCGCGAATTTCTCCTTGTTAAACTGATCAATGGCGAGAAAGCTACTTTTGACACGCCGACATTCTCTAGGAAGAGGGAAAGAACTCTCGACGCCCTATTGCGAGACATGTACCAAGAGCATTCGCAAGACAGCAAGAGCAACGTAAGCTACTTTACACAGACTAGCACTTATTCTCGTTTGTATTTCCCCTGCATTCCATTAATTTTTACTTGCAATAATCTTCATAGGCCATTACCCTTACGGAAATTTAATACTGGCCAATTTAATACTGAAAGACAGTAATTAATCATTTATTTTAAGCATTAAAAGTTATTCAGCGTTTTTAATACTCCAAATAAATAATTAGCGTCTTTCAGTATTAAATTAACTACTGTTAGATTTTTTTCCCTATATTATTATAATATGAATATTTAATATTTAAGAAATAATATAATATTATAAAACACAATATTTAAATATCTCTTTTCAAAAATTGTAAGAAGAAATAATGCTTACCTAAGTATATAGTTAAAGCGAAAAGGATACGTTAAAGAAAATAATCAACTTGATATTTCGTAATAGAGCATGTTAAATCGCCGAGCGCTCTCGGATGTCGTGGAGACACCAGGTCGACGGCGAGAAGAAACACGCGCTGTCGAAATGGTGCGAGTCGGACAAGCCTTGAAATTGGAAGCTATCATGCGTGGCCTCGCACCCACTTCTCTCGCCACTGTCGGTCCTTTGAAGCCCAGGCCATGGGAACCGAGATGCATCTATCCCGACTTTCCCTACGAGGTAGTTTGCGGTGATGTCTGGCTGGAGAACAGGCTGATTCTCGCCTCGGAGAATGGGACTTTTCTCATTGAAGGTAATTTTGCACGAAGTAGATATTATCTCGAAATCTAATTATTTGAGATCTAACAATTTTGATTGTCCGAGAGACAATTTTCTCTCGGTCGAATAATCGAAAAGAATTGTATCAAATAACGGTGAAAAATAAATAATATGATTATTAAAAACGCACTGAGAAAAAAATATTTATCTGTGACTATAAAAATATTTATCTGTGATAATTATATGGTAAAATAATTATGGCAAGGAACTTCATTTTTATCTTCATTCATAGTCATCATTAGATGACTAACATTATTAACATGATTACGCGATATTAGATAAATATATTTTCGATACCAATTATTGAATATATATAATTTTTTGCATATACAATTATAAATGTAACTATAAATATAATTATTATTATTAACATTAGCAATAGTAACTATAAAAATGGAGAGCATCTAATATTTTATTCCATAATTATTTTACTATTTAATTATAGTCATGAGTATCGAACACATTTCTCTCAATAGGGCAATTAGTATTCAAGAATCAAATTACAAATTATTACAACAAAAGCTATTATCGGAAATGCTATGAGAATTTTCAATTAAATCTCTTTTCGATTCTCTTTCCAGATGGAGTTTCGCACAGATTGCTCTTTGATGAGTCAGTGCAGATCAAGCAATTGGATGTAATCGAGCAGCACGGTATACTTTTATTCCGTGCTGGCGATAAAGGTAAGGAGAGTAGCGTCTACGTTTTCCGGCTGCGAGAGTTTGAAAGCGATGCTTCCATGAGGTGCGCCGAACTGTTCAACGATCGCGAGACTGACGAGCGAGAGAAGGAGGAAGAAGATGATGACGAGGACGCCGAGGATGACGATGATGATTGCGACGAGGATGACACCGAAGAATGTGACAATTTCACACGTGCCACCGCTAAATTTCAACCGGTAGGACGTCCACGAGCGCGGATGCGCGTTCGCGCCCCGGCCGTTCGAAGCCGAGCGCATATCAAGGAGAGGAAGCTGCGGCGTACACGGGGATGTCACTTGTACAGCATCACGAGACCCGGAGGATCGCATTTACGTATGGTAAGAAGACTGAGTCATACAATTGATAGAAAATTAAAATCTGACAATACGATTTATCATGATTTCCTTGTGCGACACTTAAATGTCTTCTATTTTTCTTTTCATCCTATTTTTTATTATTTTAAATTTGTACTTTGAGACAAGATTACGATTGTGGTACGAAATAGTGCGTGGTCGTCGGTCGCCGACTCACGGTCCTTCAGTGGAAGCACAATGCAGCCTGGACCATCTGGTGCTCGTCAGCTGATACCGACACCGTCGACGGTTTTCTACTAGTGAAGGAATTTACCGCGAACGAGACACCCTCATTAGTAACAATGATCGAGAGCGTCGATCCAGCAAACGAATGGACACTGTGTTGCGGCGCTCGTCATCACTTCGAATTGATTACCGCTTCCGGTACTTCGAAGATAGTTCACATGGAAGCGACGCCTAAGCCACATTTGGTAGCGGCGTTGGATCTTCGCGAGGACGAGGAACCGGAATTGTTACTTTGTTACAACAGTAGGTCATGTTCCATTTTAATACTTAATCCGAGACATCGGACTCTCAAATTCAATGATGATTCATAACTGGTTTGCAAGAAGTATATTACGAGATTTCAGAAAACATTTATTTTTAACACTAGAACTGACAACATATATATATATTTAGTAGAAACCACACATATATATATATATATATATATATATATATATGTGTTTTCTACTAAAAATATATTATATAAATATATATCGTATAAATACGTAAAGGATTAAATTGATC
>Ga0157364_1000843_pt1 | contig 23617 bp, 14 predicted proteins | sample AttsexASBM2_FD_111476 | JGI IMG/M metagenome (GOLD analysis project Ga0157364, IMG submission 111476) | Fungus gardens microbial communities from leaf cutter ant in Ribeirão Preto, State of São Paulo, Brazil - Atta sexdens ASBM2 | ecosystem: Host-associated > Fungi > Mycelium > Unclassified ...
TCAACGTTCCCGTAAAGGGGTTGCGAGCTCGCCCTCGCGAAGAAGCCACCCGGCTGATCGCGACCGTCATCACCGCCATCGCTTCTAGAAATTATCGATTTTCGCAAGCTCAGCGTTCCTTGGTGGGAAATGACGCCATGAACGACTATCCATTGGACGGCATCGACTTTGATCTTCCTCCATTGGTCGACGAGCCGGTATAAACGGTGCTTTCTCGTAACTCCTTTCAGTTGTGTTGTTACCTACTTACTGTACACTTGGTAAGTGATCTGATTTATATTGTTATTATTATTCTTGCCTTTTTACAATTTACTAATTCGTTAACGCTGCGCAATTAAACGGTATATCCTGCTATTTTCATTTCTATTTTCATATAATTTCCATTTACCTCATTAAATGTTTTTTTTTTCCTCATCAAATCCGAAAAATCTCTTCTCCTTTTGATTTGTTAATGTATTATACAATTGAGTCATAAGTATGTCTTAATTTCATATTCCTGAATAAAAAGGAAGAACAAATGTAATTATTAAAGTAGGATTCTCTTGCTTAGGCATGTGTGAAAAATGATGGACATTTTGAGTCTTTTGTAAACAAAAAAATATCTAAAACTTTTAAATTTAAATAAAATCATTATTTGATACTACTGTATTTGTTCATTATTTCGATAAGGAGAAGTGTTTACAACCTAATGTTAATTTATAAAAATATTTGTTCTTTTTATCTATGAGGAATACCTTCATGAAAGCATTTATGATTCACCTATTATTATCTACTGTATATTATTATCTACTGTTTATCAAGAATAGTATTAGACAGGAAATTATTCTTTTATTAGTATTTAAACAAATTCGTCGCGTTTTATTAACGCTTTTAAAAACTAATTATTATGCCTATGAGTCAACAGCTCGATATTGAAGTAACATGATTATGTTGCGACAACAGTATAATATTATACTGTGCAACAGTATAATATTATACTACTGGCATATCCTATCTTTATTTTATCATGGGATTTAACCATTCGTTGGAAAATCAATAACTGTACACATTTAGATTGTAAATGATATTCTGCGATTATCATATCGAATGCGCAAAACGCGATAGTTAATTGCATATAATACAAAATAAATGGCTATGAAATAAATAGCACATATTTGATTAATTAGCGTTAATCAACGTTATTCATAACGTACAAAAAATTGAATTGTTCTCTCTTCAAGTTGTAAATCGCTATCAGAAGTTTTCCCACACAGTCAGCAGTTTTATGTAAAAACATGTTTGCTAGTCAATGGCTTTGTGAGCAATTTAGCGAGGTGCAAGTCGCGCTGGAATGTTTGAGGAGAGATTCTATTTCGTGAAAGAGAAATGACGGAAAATTAGAAACGCTACATTTAAGTTTCGATGGACTGTGTTCGCACTACATCGATTTCAAAACGTCCACTCCGCATATATGGCAAATAAGCTGGTAATATTTTCGCGTGCAATTTTCATTTTACTTCATCGCACATGACTCATGTTATCATCCATCGATCCCGATTCTCGCGACGACTTGAAACGAAGAGTTCTTCGAAAAATAATACATGAGCTCGAACTTGACCTAGACTGAAATAATCCGATTGAAGCAATGGTCCCGTAAAAAGAAGAATTAAATTGAGATTTTATGTAAACTGATATAATTTCGAAAAAATAAAGGAGGAGAAGAAACATGAGTTAAAGTTTTGACATTAAAACAAAACTTATACACAGAAAAATGTCATTCTATTATTAAAAAAATTATTATTTAATTTACTTTTTCTTTTAAGTAACAGTTATCTTTAAGAATATTTCTTGATAACAATCTTAAAATATACTTACTTATACATTTTAATAAAGAAAACTTATTATCATGTATTCAAAATAAAAATTTATCTTTTTTGTGAAAAATAAAATTCTAAAATTTTATCAAAGAAGCGATTTTATATAATAAAAAAATCGAATTTGTTTTAATTTAATGATCTTAATTGAAGTATTAAATTTTATTATTAGTATTCAAAATATATTTTGAATACATTTAATGTTTGTAATGATATATTTGTGAATATATGAACTTTTGAAATACTTGAAACAAATAATTAACATTTAAATACAGTATTTTTCTGTGTGTATACATGCACGTATTTTAATTATTATAAATTACATGACGGAAAAAATTGTGCGTTGGAGAACAGTGCTGACAATATGTCACAATTCTTTTCATATGTACATATTCCATGCTTTTTTATCAACACGATAAGGAAAATCAATACAAACCTTTCATTTCACATCGATGTATTCTCGCAAGAATACCACAAAAGTTCTGCATTTTTTGAAGGCTATCTTGATTTCTTTAAAAAGATAGCAACGAGTAAATAATTAATTGTTTATATACAATTGCAAAAAAGAATCTGATTTAATTTAATTTACATTACAGTAACAAAATTATTACAAAATTAAAATTAAAATAAAAATTACATATAATATAAAAAATAGATGAAATAATTTATCAAGTAACTTCTAGTCAGCAAATTTGATTAAATTTTCCACATTACATCTAAAAACACAAAGTTCAATGACAGTTTGAAAATAAAACTCTGCCATCACTCGCAATGATAAATGCATGTGACGTTGCGGAGGCACGGCACCAATGCCGTATTTTAATTCGTCATGCGGTGAAAATAATTCACGTGGACTTTGCACTGTGTTCTTTACGAGAATGATGACGTTTGTTCTGTCTCACAGTTTCTATTAACAAATTTCAGAATGCACGAGCGAATTTGATGATTGTTGGACTATGTACTGGAACTTTCAGTCTATTACGTAATCAGCTAGCTTAACCAATCAAGTCCTCATATAACTCATTTAAAGCTAAAGAAAGAATATAATACTAGATCACATCAAATAATGCTCTCTCTCTCTCTCTCTCTCTGCTTCTCTTTTGAATTTATATTTAAAAAATGTAGAGACTTGAAGTTTGACGCAACAACGGTTTCCTCATATTAAGTGAATAATTACATACGATGCATTGATTTCACCGCATAATTGTTCGTTTAAATTCAATAACAGATCAATTAGTTGCAATTGACTCAATAAACATTATTCTACAAAGTAGTAAAATAATCGGACAAAGTCCGTTGACGTTTCGTCATGTTCTTTAAACTCTCTATCATTTATTTAATCTACTTATTATATTTCAACATGTCTAGACGACACAAAATATAAACATACGATTGCTAGCAATGCGACTCCAATTATTTTTGCGATTTCTTATGTATAACATCCTATCCAAGCACAAACGATACCAAAGCCGCACAAATGATAAGACATACTCATACAAAAAATATACATATATCATTTAAACATTGAGATGATTAATTATTATAATCGCAAATAAAGACGTCGATCTCTAAGCCTCTCTCCTCGATATTGGCAAGTCTCCAAGCTGATCAAAGTTCTCTCCTCATCTACGACAGACTATTTCGGTACCCGGCCAAGACTCTTCCGGGGGGCAGAAACGAGAATACATTCGACGCTTCTACATTACTTCTATGACACGATCGTGGGAATCCCGTTGTCGTAATTAAGAGACACGTGCCAAGTGATAAAAACGCTGGCAGACGGATCTTGCCAGTTATCAATCAAGTGACGAGCGATTAACGATATTACAATATATTTCATTACAATGGCTCGATAGCCCTTATCCAGATATTCTAGGATTTCGCCGCGTGTGCGTAGTTCAAGATGATAATACGATATATTCACATAAGAGTTGATTTTTGACGCTGATTAATAATCTCGAGACAAATCGCCTTGTTCAATGACCGTTGATCTTCGATGCATGCGCAACTGAATATGTTACCTTCAGTCGCGATGCGATATACTTTTACGCTTATCGGGTGTATCTCAATTCTGTAACTCTTAATGATAATTCGATACGTTATCATTAACACAGCTTTTTTACTATACTGTATAAGGTATATAATATCTTCGTAATTACAATATAATGACACTGCCGTTAAAAAGTTATAGAATCGGAGTACACCCGCTTTGTTTTATAGAATTAGAATCGCACTATATAGTACTCACTCTCTCGTGGGATAAAAGCAGCGGCTGTCAGTTTAGCGGCGACAGTTTACGATCACGTTCGCATCGAGCGGATTGTTTTTTGTATCAGAATATTGTACAGTGTTCTTTTGCATCGTTTGTTCACAGGAGAATAGTATGTATAAAGAAGTTCACCATCAAGAAATCAAACACGAGTGCTCACGATCGGGAGGGCTCCACGCGTATCCCGATCACTTTAGGGAAACGTACCTTTAAGAACATCAATTGAATCCATGAACATCTGAAAGTTCCTGTCCTCTGATAGGACTTTGTATATAGTGTACATAAGATCATTTGCCTAATAAAAAGAAATCCCGCTGGAAGGAAACGAGCGAGTTCAAGAAAGAAATTACTGTCACGCTGAAAGAAATTAGCCAATTTATCCAAGAATCCTGCACTAGGCAAGAATCCTTCACGAGGCATCCACGCTCACTTTTAACAGCACGCATCAGCAGTAATAAGAGGGAAAAAGATCTTGGAAAAGAAAAAGAGTGACCAAACAGCGGAAATCATGAAGCAAGGAATTTCAGATGACTTTTCACTTGGCGTGAAATTATTTACCGCGGGCACCGCAGCCTGCATCGCCGATTTAGCCACCTTTCCGTTGGACACCGCCAAAGTCAGAATGCAGGTGAGTTATAGTAATAATAATTATACTTGAATTATATTCTTCGAAATAATCGCATGTTATCTCGTTGCGTCTTTTTATTAACCGAAAGAAATCGAATTATTTCTTCAAGATCGCAGGAGAAGGCCAAGCCCTGTTGCTGACATCAGCGGAAGGATCGGTCCTTGCAGTAAGAACGAGCCAACTAGGATTGTTCCAGACCGTTGCAAACATCGTCAGATACGAAGGCGCAAGGTACGTTGTTCGTTATCATAATAGTAATTTAAGAACTGATGGTAGGTAGAACAACTTTATTTGGGCTATTAATATTTGTACATAATATTGTAATATATACGGAATCTGTAAATGCAGGACTTCCTTGCCTAAGAGTAATAATTCAATTTAAAGCTTATAGAAAATATTTATAGAGCAATCGCTTGTTGATATAATAACTATTTTATATTCAACTGTCGCTCTCTCTGAAATAATAACATGCGGTACTTTTTTCATAATAAACAAACTTATTAACCAGATTTCTTGTTTTGGCGTGTGCCAGATTAAGCTAATTAATTTTTTCGTCGTTTATTAATTAAATTACACATATAAATATACTGAATATAAAAAAACTCCGTTTTTTTTTTTAATTAATTCAGAATTTATTAAATGTATAACTTAAAAATTTTTGTATGTAAGTAATCACAAATTATGTGTTCAGCTAAAATATAAAAAATACTTATTTATATTTATATCACATAGAAAAGCCTTATTTAAAAAAAGCAACATATACTAATTAACTTAATTGTTTTTCATGTATTGTCAGTAAAGAAAGAATCGGCGAGAAAATATTTACGGCTTATCGTGTTTTCATTAAAATTTTGTTCGATATCTGGCACATGTATGTACAATAATTGCTTGTTCTGGAAAATTTTCTAGACTCTTATGATTGATCTCCGCATAAATATAATTTTTATTTCATCTTCTAGTCAGATGCCATGGACAAGTTTCACTCACGTAAAACAATTTTTGCATAAGCAAAATAGATAAAGGAATGTAATTACTTTCCAAAAATTACACATTTTTATTCGATGAAAGTCGAAATATATAAAACGAAACAAATACAAATTTAATAAGACTTGTCGATGGCATATTTCTTGTATCAATTCTTCTTACGTTTTATTATTTTTACGGTTTTCTTTACGGTTTTATTATTTTTACGATTATTCTTTTACTTCTATTTTGCATGGGTTGTCTTTCGCGTCTCTTTTTCCATTATTCGAAAAATTAACCAAATTGTTCTATTTCGTTTCTTTTGTACAAAGTATTTATAAATTTCCAATTAATTTGTACAATAAAAAGAATTCGTGACAATTGATATATAGAAACGTGGATACGTGATGCTTCGCGTAAACTTTTTTGTATGGCGCATAAACGCGCCGTACGTCACGAAATTTCTTTCTATATCTTCTGATAGTCATTTCTCCAATAAAGTTGCTTATAAAATTTCGAAAGACAACTTGCTTCCTTCTTACACATCTCTTCGCGATATATTTCTCTTAAGTTTTCATGTAGTTTTCTCTCTTTTCTTTCTCACTTTCTCTTTTTGATTTTATTTCATTTACTTTGCCTATATATTTATATCTATAGTAATGATCTACTTTCCCAATCACCGGTGTCTTCTTCTCTATTTATGATGCAACATTAAAATGCGTGGTCAACGTGACAAATAATGCACGCTCTCTCTTGGTTATTTCTCAGCTCTCGAATTACTTTTCTTTTGCGCGTCTTCGAACTGTAAATCACTTCATTAACGAGTAATATTGAATTTCGCTTTAAAGCATTCAATATGTAGGATATCTATATTATAGAAAAAAAATGAAGATGCAAAATCGCGCGGATAGGAAAAAGGCGAAGAGAAAAAAAAAGGAAAAATTACGCAATATTTGCGTAAAAAAAAGCGAATAATATTTTTTTAAAAACCATTGAGATATAGAGAGAGAAAGAGAAAGAGAGAGAGAGAGAAATATGTACAAACGATACCCTGGAAACGAGTTTGAGGGTAAATTGTGAGGGCGGTGTGCTTGAGCGAGGGTGGTTACAGGAGCCTGTACGGAGGTCTATCCGCGGGACTCCAGAGACAGATGTGTTTCGCCAGCATACGATTGGGCCTCTACGACAGCGTGAAGTCACTCTACGCTGGAATCTTCGACGGTACAGCCAACCAAAACTCCTAACTTTTGATATAAATATATCTTCTATGATATATACGAGAGTAGCCGCGCGCGTTACAATTTCAACAATTTCTTAAACTTAAATATAATATACATTCATATATCTTATGTATAGTAAAACGTTTTGTCATATTTATAACACACGTAACATATCGATATTAGACAATATTATTTAATGAATTATAATTGTAAAATTATATTTGAAATATATTTTTATATATTCATAAATATTCTTTGACGATTAAATTCTTACCGATCTTAATAATTTTAACATTGGAAAACATAAATATTAAAAAAATAGTCAAGAACTGTTAATAAAAAAAGTCTAATATTGAATGTCTAACATTATATACATAGACACGCATATTCATATCGACATTCGCTTTATCATGATGAAAACTCTCGTAAACTTGCGCAAATCTTCTAAGATTGTCTTGATACGTTCCTCGTTCTCATTTCTGTCGTTTTTGAAACTGAGAAAGGAGGAAAAAAAGGGAAGAAAAAAGAAAACTAAGTATAGAGTCAGAAAATGGAAATGGGAGAGCTAAAAGATTGAATGTACAACAAAGGCGAGGATTTGAACATCTTTTGTAATTCTTACTGCACTGAATAATCGTGAGACTATTACATATTTATGCATTTTACTTCATTTACATTTGCAAAGAAGTTTTCATTCCTTAAAATATGGCATTCAAACTGTTTTCTTTTTACAAAGTTTTTTTAAATACATTTGCTACAAATATATTTGCTTGGATGTACATAATAATTCATCTTTGATGTATTGCTGAGACTTTTCTAAAATTTTGCTCAATCAGATATATTTGTACAGTCTTGCGATTCAATCGCTATGATTACTTTTCTGATTTTTCGGTATCATTATGTTCGTGAATTTTACATTTTTTTTTTTAAAGTTCTCAAAAACGTGTGTAAAAATTAATTTGCAGAATTAAATGGATTATTTATAGTTCGTTTGTATGTGCAATATAATACATATTCCAAAATGCTTTTTTTGCTAATTTTAAGTAGCATTCAATTCTGAATTTTTACATTTATCGATGATTTAAATGTAAATTATATAATTTATGTTAATCTAAAATAATAATCTATTGTAACTATTAAGTTTATTTTGTTGCTAAACATATCCAGAATATTAATAATTCTGTTAAAATAAGACTTTTATTAAATAAACAAAAAATTTGCTTCTATATACATCCTGTGCTACGGCTTATTTACTTTCTTTGAAAAAATAAGACATGATAAATTTATACGCAAATATAATCTCAAATTTAAAATAAAATTTCGAAATTGTACTCTTTTTCAATGTTTACAGAAGATTTAATTTCATTATCTTGATATAATCGACAAGTTAATTTTTACTTTTGAGATCGCGGTACAACATCGGTCCTCTACATATAATAATTTATTATTCATTATGAATGTCAAGCTGATTGTGAAAAGTTTACTAACGCTTATGAATATTATATAAAGACATTAAAACCGATCGTAATAATAAACATTAAATAAGAGGTAACACAATTAAATGAGAGTAGGCACAATTTGCGTCGATTTTATATCGCTTCTTAATTCTTAAATTATCTGTCAGAGAATAATTCTTCATCAAGCGTTTTTATTTCAACAGGTAACAATAAGATCAGTACATCGATGAACATTGGCGTACGTGTTGCCGCGGGAATCACGACGGGCGCTTTGGCAGTGATGATCGCTCAACCGACCGATGTCGTTAAAATCCGCATGCAGGCTGGGAATAATGGACGATCATCGGTAAGATATAGCTCCACTCTGCAGGCATACAAGAGTATCGCTAGTGGAGAAGGCGCGAAAGGTCTTTGGAAAGGTGAGTCTTCCTACAAAAATATTTTTAATTTTAGAAACTTCTTGTATTATTTGTAGAATTTTTTAAAGATTGCACAAACAGTAGATAAGACATTTTTTTAATATCATGGAAAGTAATCCTCTATTTCGTCACACATAGGAACCATGCCGAATGTCTCGCGGAATGCTATTGTGAACGTGGCGGAGATAGTCTGTTACGACATCATCAAGGATCTCATTCTGGTTAGCGGTTATCTTCGTGATGGGATACCGTGTCATTTGACCGCCGCGACGGCCGCAGGACTCTGTACCACCCTGGCGGCAAGTCCCGTGGACGTCGTGAAGACACGTTATATGAACAGCGCCGCTGGCGAGTATAAGGGCGCGATAGACTGCGCTATTAAGACCTTTGTCCAGGAAGGTCCCACCGCGTTCTATAAAGGTTTCGTGCCAAGTTTCTCGCGCCTGGTATCCTGGAACATCGTATTGTGGGTGACCTATGAGCAGATGAAGTTGCACATGAAGAAGCTATATGGCATCGAGTAAAGTCCTAAGTTACTTATCAAACCCGATTATTCTGCCGAACCGGCACGGAGATCGGTATAATCCATTTCTTGTGTTACTTTATCGAAATTCTACTTCCGTAGAATATTAGCGTTTAGATAAACGTATAAATCAAACATAGATAGACCGAAAGCTTGATATTTCAAGTTGCAATTTCAGCCGATGATAATGAATATCCTCTTATTACTGTTTTTTTTTCTATTGTCTGCTTTCCTAAATGCAAGTGTGCGCACATGGTGTTTATCGTCGAATCATTCAACGATAGGAAATTAATCGTAAATCAACAAAAATTATTTGCACCGATGAAAATAGTAAATAATAGTAGTAGGAGTTACACACAATCTCATTTAGTATTTTAGTTACTTTAGTTTTTATATACATGTGCAACATTACGCCAAACAATTAAGAATAATAAGGCTTTTTTAACAATTTGTATAAAACAAATTTGAATTTCATCAGAAAGCTTTATATATTTATAATAAGACGTTAGGCTATTTTAAGATGGATTATACAATGATTACGTAAATTGTTAACGCGCCAAACAGACAATAATGTTATCGAAATTCATTCCGATGTTTTTACTTAAATCTCTCTTTAGTCTCTTGAGAAACTATGATTATAAAATAACGAATCTTCTTTTTAGCATCACTTTAATTAATCATTGATCATTCGTGAACGTAGCGTGTAATTTTTGCATACAATATAATCTCGATTCAGTCTACAATTTATACTACAGAGCACAATTTATATATCGTCAATCAACGATTTTTTAAACTATATTGCCATATACTAAGAAAAAACTCAATTTAATTATCTTTATTTCTTTTGTTGAATGTATGTATTTAAGTAAAATATAATATATGTCTGACTTAAATACATACATTCATCATCAATAAAATCCAACTAAATTAATTTAATTTAATGAATAATTTTTTTCTCAGTACGAATAATTTAGTTTGCGAGGAACATTTAAAGAACCTCTTTATAGATAAAATTATATATATTGTAGAAATATTTGTTATTTATAATGAAATACAATAATTGTCAACTCTCATAGAATGATGATGTAATTTGAGATACAATTCGCACAATATATCTGTATCGTCGAATTTCGATGACAAAAAAACTATTTGGTCTTAAAATAATATATATGCACAATTAAGTACATGACTGATTATGCTTAATTGGATATAACATGTTTCTATCAAGAATTACATTTTTCTAAAAATTTGTTTGCGGTAATAAAGAAATAATTCCGTTAAATAGTAATACAAGCAACAAGTAACAGCGCTTGCAAAGCGCTAAAAAAATATATAAACGCTTTTTAAACTTTGTAAACGTTATGTGCTATTTGAGAACATCCTCATAAAGTCTGCAATATAAAATTATATAAAATGTCAGATGTAAATTGTTTCTTATCAGAATTTAAAGTCTAATATTAATATATTAATATTAAACATTGCGATGTTATATCTATATTTAATTACTACAATATTGTAGTATTATGTAATACAAATAATCATTTATTCTGACATCATTCAACACCTTATGTATTGATTCGCACATTATTATAAATCATCTTATTAATTTTCTAAATTTCTTTATTAATTATCGTTCGGATTATTGTGCAGTACAGGTCACAGCATGTATATTATACTAGAAATGTCTATATTAAAAGCGCAACGTAATAATAATCGAAAATTACAAAATTTACAATTAGCGTTATATCGATACGCATGTAAAAATCTCGTCGAAAACTTAATCCGTGGAATACAAATAATTGCTTCAGGAAGTCTTAGGGAGATCTTATAAATTTACAAGGAATTACAATTCATTAACATTTATTTCCTATATTTATACAATTATGTGTACAAAGTATAGAGCGAGGTACCGTGTCAGGGAATGATACAGTTCCCTATTTATTTTTGGTATTATCTAAATCTGTTTTACCTTTCAAGAGACAATTCAAATTTCTCAAAAATGTAAAGCTTTCTAGAGGTCATTGTTTTATTACTATTCAGATCTTAGATGATGATTTTATGATATAATTTCAACTTTCACAAGAATTTTATTTCGAAGAAGAATTTTATTTAATTGAATAATCATACGTGGCCATATTTAAATCACGTATTAAATAATATATAATCTTGTTTACTATGGAACATAATTTACGAAATATTGATGTCCAAGATATGTACAAATAGACTTTACGATATGTAGATAGTATTTTCATAGAGAATAGCTTTAAATATTTGTTACGAGTTTTAAATAAATATTGTTTGTGAAATATTTCTTTTCATGAAATATTATTTTGTACTATACTATAATAAATATTTATTCAGAATAGAAATAATTTTTGTATTAAATTTTAAATTTATAAGTGCACGAGAGTAAATATTTGTAATAAATTTGGTTGTTAAAAATAGCTATTCTAATATTTGAGGTGCAGTTCCTTAAGTCTCAAAATCAGAATCATTGGATTCACTACTAGAAGATATGTCGTCGTCCATGCATCCTGATTTCATGGGAATATGTTTCTCCATAGGAATTCTAAAAAGAGTAACAGGCACAATTAACAAGAAACATATTGAATAATAAGCGAACTATCGATTAACTTCAAGAGTAATGGATGTATAAATTAAATGACAGCTCTTTTCACTTATTTAGCTATTATCGTTAGTTTACAGAAACATTGTTAGTTTGATTGATAACGAGGGAAAAGACATCATATGTTGATACAGAACAATTTATAGCGAAAGCATTAAATTACACACATGAATGCAATAATGCGCACACATGAATGGTTACACACAAATCTTGCCTTATAATACAACTTTTTATTTATCTGATTTGCTAAGAAAACGCTGTGGTATGATGTATAGCATGTTTATCTTGAATACATTTCGGTATTTTCCGTGACTTTCGTAAAATACACATTCTCGGACAACAGGCTTGCTCTGTTGATCTATATATTAAATAATATATCATTATCTGTAAAACCTTTTATTCTAGCCTGTAGAAAGTTAAAACTTAGAAAAATTATTCTTTTCAAAAACGATCTTAGAAAATAATTTTGCCGATTAAATACAGTCCCTGAAAGTATATTTCCTTCTAAATATTTTGCAAGTTTTCTTTTTTAATATATAAATGTTCTTAATCAAATATTTTAACAAATTTATATTTAAGTCGATTTATACCGTAAAAATGAATTAATAACAAAAAATTTGCACGTACTTTCCGATAGCCCAATCACCATCGCCATCCTTCATCATCGATAAAGCTTGGCAGAAATCTCTTCCAATGGCTTTGAGATGCTCTGTGTCGAGATGTAATCCCGCCAATACGCCTTGATCGCATCCACAAAAACTGCTTTCCATCGTGTAACTTCTGTTTGAATAAAACATTAAACGAAACATAGTGACATTTTTTTCAATCACAACGTCGCAATATCAGTAATATTGACTTTTATAAATGTAAATACAAAAGGAAACGTTTCATCAAGTTAATGTTAATATTAATATATAAAATATAAATTGTATAATTTAAGTTATTAAAAAACAGATTTTTTTTTACAAGACACATATAACCTCAACCTTGCTACATAAAATCTCATTGCGAGTCAGATCTCAATCTGCTCAGGATATAGCCGTCATTTACCTCGGAACACCCAACTGCCTCCATACAGCGACCCTGGCGGTGGATTCCTTGTTTCTTTCAACCTTGAAGGAGCAAAGTGGCAAAGCGAAAGCTGGCGATGTCCTCTGCATGAGATGCGGTAACATCTAAAAACAGAAAGAGAGTCACAAAGATTACGAGATCGCATTTGGAGGTTCTAACGAGAATCAAGATTTCGTAGTTCAAGAAGAGAAATACTTTCTCGGAGCACTTTCTCAGTAATGCTCTAACTAATGACATTAATATGGCAGAGCAACGCGCGAAATGAATAGGCGGCTGTCGGCGAGTAATTGCTCGTGCAAATCGAAAGTTCACATTGAATAGACGGTCGTTGAAAGTGATGAACGTCCGCCGGGCTGGCCCGGTGGCAGATAAACGTAGGATAAATGATGCCATGCGAGATCTAAAAATATTACCTAGCCTCGATTCCCTTCTGTTGATTCCCTTACCAAATACTGCACCGACTGGTCCGGTTTCGCCCTGTCCGCGGCGCTCCAGGAACCCGACCTTGAACAACCGAACAGAAACACGTTCTTCCTCCGTGAATGGCCGTGATAGTCGACGAAAACGTGGGGCGGTCTCTGCAGCACCCTGGCGCAGTATTCCATCAGGCCTTTCGTGTGATAGATCACCGGATGATACATTCGATTGGGATTACTCCAGCGTCGATTCAGGTCCTCGTTCGTCAGACCGTATCGATTGCTGCAGCAAAAGCATGTCGTACAGATTTAAAAACAGACAACAAGAAGAATCGATTCTAGTATAAAAGAAACCGGACACCGGTTCTAACCGGACACTTTACAGAATGCTACGATCACGAACATCGCGATCGTTAAAACGCTGAAATTGTTAAAAATCGCATTCGCTGTTGCTCACATGTAACGTACCACGTCGTCAATTATCTCGCGAGATTGGAAATTCCAAGCTAGCTCTTTTCGATGTGACATATATTTCTTACTTATTTTTTATGGCTTCGTTTCAACGTTGGATGGGAAAGGTATGGATTTCAAACGATTCCATAATGAGGTAATCTTAATATCTTCGAACGTTTTCGCTGAACGAGAATATCAGAAATATTTATGCGTCTCTCAGAGAGAAGTAATCTGCAAGCATTATTTATTAACCAATTCCTTAAGATGCTTTCTCAGATTCGTGACATAAAATATATATATATGTATGTCCGGTAATTTCCTAACGTTTGCTAAAAAGTATTCCCTTCAAACATGTTAAGTGCATAAACGTATTGCAATGGATTACGCAATGGTGACGATTCGTTTTGATATGTCGTTTACGATCTATGATCGTGATGATGAAAAGCGGAGGGGATCTTGTGAAAGATCATTTTCATTTAAGGATTCAGCTGCAGTTAGAAGGACATTTCCGGTGGCCGGAAATCGAGTCAGAGGAAGTGACGCCTTCGTGTCGCGCATAGCTAATAGTGAGGCATGGCAGGTGACAATCGCTTGAATTATGGCTGTCGTTTTGATGTCGTCTCTTGATGTATCATTCCGGACTGATATCTCAATCTACGTTATAAGTAGATAGCGAGTAGATAGTGAAGTAACATTGCGAATACTTGTAACACATTTAACTCTATTGGCGGATTCAGAAATTTGTTAAGAGAGGGAGGGCCATTGATTCACTGCAGACGAAATATTTGGTTAAAGTCATTACCTAAATGTACATTTCATAAAACATTTTATTTAAAATTATCTTAATATAAAAGAAAAATAATATATTGGGATGTCCGGAAAGTTCGTGCCGCAAAAGATTTAAATTTAATAAATGAAATTAAAAATTTAAATCTTCTGCGTTTCAATTTTCCTTCAAAATCGGCATGAACTTTCCGGACAACCCAATAATAGAATCTATATGTGTTTTATACTCGGTTTTATATCTAGGGCTTTCTTAAATTAAAAAATATTTTTGAAATATCAGAATTGTGGTTAAACATTAAAAAAAAATATGTATATTTTGTTCTAAGTATTTTTAAAAAAGGAAACTCCAAGAAGAAAAAAGAGCCAAGAATCCATTTCACTCAAGTTTCGTGAAGGGACATTGAGGAATCGACTTAAAAATTTTTTAACATATTTTTAGTCGCTATTAACAGCAGCGCAAGGATTGTTTATTTATATTAACTCAATTTAAACATGAAAACACATGACGAGAGCGACTGCCGTCCATATTCTGTATGGTGTACACTTGATGGTGTCCCACCAAGAGAGAGAGAGAGAGAGAGAGGACGTTCACCGGCGCGCCACGTTCGCAGAAGCTGACAGCGAAAGAGGACAGTCATTCGAGATAATAAATCTCATCATGTGCATGCAACGCCAAAAAAGCGGTCGCGCCGCGCGCGTTTCAGAACGCGCACCGAAACGAAATCGCGCGGAGAAGCGCAACGCTTCGTCAGGTAATGCCATTAACATTCAACATCTGACGGGCAGGAGCATCGCGTTCGCGAATGGTCTCCGTTCTATCTAGAGGCCCGAGATAAGATTTGAAGTTCCCCTGTTCTAAATTTAAACTCAGGAAACATGTTATCAGATCTTTTACTAAAATTAAGACGAGATTATGAGGAACAAGTTATGATCCTCATAATCCGCTAGTCTCGACTACGGTTATCTCTTTAGATTTCGACCAGAGATTCCGGCTTTTCGAACGAATTTCCGGCTCTCTGACAGAAAAAATTTCATGAGAGAATGCACTATAAGACGGTAACAGTTTTAATAGTGGCAATCATTCTCCGATAGGAAAGATAGCAATTGTTATCTCAACGCTGTGTACGGATAATAATAAATCAGATATTTATGCGATATACAAATCATGGAATTAAGGATCATTTATACTGGCTGCAGTAAACTGTTAACTTATGCTGTAAGCTATAAGAAATTGACATTCACAGTTGAACGTGAGGAGAATGATCGAGTCCATTCTCCTTACATTTGACTGTGATTGGTCAATTATTATATTAACACTTTATAGCCAGTGTAAATCGGTCGCAATGCACAACTTTCATTTTTTTACAATATAAAATATATAATATCAGCTAATATTTAGGGAATGCCATTATTTTGCTATTGTAAGTGTGTGTATGCGCACATCTTCGGAAATACAACATCTAATTCCACCATGTATACAAATAATAATAAATCTATATTTAAATTTCTCTAACATAGTCGCTTAGTAATCACTTAGAAATTTCTTTAAAATTCTTTTCCAAATTCGTGGAGATAATGCGAGTCGAATGTAGAAAGAACGGCGATGAGTCACATGTTTGCAAATGATGATTGAATGACTGTACAATGAGAGTGTCGCTGTTTCATTAATTGTTCGATATAATAGGCAGCATCAGTCTCTTCGTGTCGACCGCCAATGTCAATGACTTCGAAGAGAGAGCCTTGACTGCGAACAGACTTCTCTCACCTCTGTGGAGAAAAGATCCTGTACAAATTACACGTAACCGACCACTCGTTTCAGACTTGCTCCGTGTCAAACGTTCAAAGGATACCGCTTATACGTTACGTGATACTTCGGATATTTTAAAAACGATCAGATACGCAAATCTGAAACTATTAAATCTGGTCAATTTGATTAAAAAATTGATTGACTAAAATTTGATTATCGATAGGTTGTATGCTTTGATTGATTATAGTGGCAGGTTGTTCAAACAACCTTCATTCTCGAGATTCTTCGAAGTATGATAATCGATAGTCATTAGACTCTTCTAATTTTGCCTTTCCGCTTATTTAAGTCCGCTCGCGTTACGATCTCTGCGTAAACGAGGCATAAATCTAGTAGAAAAATAGGCAAGAACGGCCGTACAAAAAAAGGGACTGTAAGATATCGGATCGCGAGAATTCTCGGTATAACCGACGGAACAAAATCGAAGAAGAAATGAGCGGAAACGAGAGGACTCGGGGTCCGTTCTTGTGATCGTAAAGCGAAATCCTCTCCTTGGAAACTTCTACTTTCCTAAGCCCTTCTTCTACGTATCGCGTATTTCTTACGTGAACTTTATTACCATCATGTCCGCTCGCATCCATCTCCGTCCCTTCTTTCATGGCCTAGCAGCATTTTCTCCGGGGTTATCCCAGGGTTTGATCGTGCAACTGCTGACGGACATTTTTCCCTTCTCGACTCTATTTCCACATCTCTAAATCTCACGCTCTCATGAGCAACCTTGTCGCGGGAACGTCATTTCGTAAAGCATTGCCAGCATCGTGACACATGCAAAGTGCATAATATTCTAATATATATTATGTAGATATCGTAAACATCTTTATTAGGAACAAAAATGCTAAAATTTTATTTGAATGTTTACATATTAAATTATATGGTGCAAAAATAACTAACGAAGCATTAAAAAAAATTGCTTCGATAAAAGATAGATACAGACGATAACATAAAAGATAAAAGATAGATACAGACGATAACAGAAGATAACATTTTTAGCAAGGAAGTTGAATAATTTATAACGATTCTGTTCAGCCGATCATACATTTAGCCTAATCAATGCATTTATCGAGAAGTCGTTGCGTTAATCGGTAAAGGACGCATCCTGTTTGCTTCTCTCTTTTATGACATTAAAAAAAATACAAGTACATAACGAGATCGTTATTTCCAACATTCCAACCTGATTCGGAGACACGCAAAGCGTTTAATAGAGGGCCGTGAGCATTCTGGACGCACAAACACGCGCCCCGGGTGCAATTGTGGCTATTGCGCCCAATGGAAGAAATCGAATGACGATTCTCTCGCAATCGTCGTGTAAGGACTAACTGCACATTAGAATATTCGTGACCGGTCTCGATTTGCATTCCTCTTCCCAAGGTCTTCAGAGCCGACCCTTTTTCTACAGACGGCAAAGGGCGAGCAAATCCATTCGCTCTTCTATACCTCTTTCTCTTTCTCTCTTTCTCTCTTTTTCTCTCTTTTTCTCACTCACTCTAGTCTACCATTTCTTCGAAGACGCTCGTCTCCGGTTAAAACGCTCGCCGACACGGTTTCCTCTCGCGAGGAACAAAATGCTGCTTCCTTACGAGTTTTTGCAAGAGAGATTCGCGAAGCGTCGAAAGTACTCTTCAAAGCTTAAACCTGTCGATAAGAAGCGGTATTACAAATATACACAGGCTGTCCGACGCAAATCGTTGAAATTTTCATAACGAAACTTCCGATAAATTATTCTAGAAATAGATTGGTCGGATAGGACGATCGTTATCCTACAAAGATTCAGAGATTCAGATATCAAATGATTTGACGATATCGGTTTTCTTTTACTCGTCTTGTATTCGTCTTCCTTACTTGCCAGTCTCTCCAGTTCGAAAGATACGATATTACGCGAGATTGAAGCGACTATGTTGTCCGAAGCAAAACGTCTTCAATAATTACAAGATTTTTTCTCTTGTTTAAAATTTTTTTAAATGTTGTCTAAACGTTGTTATGATATAATTTCCGGTCGCACTATTATCAAAACGATCACTGATAAAACTATTATTAAGAAAGTATTAACATTTATAAAATTCTACTGCTATTACCGATCTTCCTACGCAATGCCTCTGAATTACTGTGTAAGTTCAATTCTCACGATTCCAAACTCAATATAAGACGAAATAAAAATTTCCAAAATATTGTGTTATGACGTGATATACTGAAAAAATACAAAATTATATTCCACTTCGCGCAATCGTATGAATAGATAGGAATAAATCTCTCGTATTAAGCTCATCGAGCCTTTCCAAAGCACTTTGCTGCGTACGTCGTGTCGCGCACATCCAATCTGCATATGTAAGGATAATGGCGTTGCCGCGTGTAAATTATTTTTAATACGTGGGCATGAGAGTGCGTGAATACCCTGTGAATACGTACTCGTGTAGAAGAGCGTTTTTCTTGGAAAAAAAATCCCGCTGCTATACCCATACGTAACGAGCTGCCCGATCATATTAAAACCTCCGAGAGGGCGAGCCTCTTTACCCCGTAATCGCAAGCGAGTTCACGGTTTCAGGTTCTAGGTCGTTCTCTCTTAAATCCCAAGCACGTAACCGCAACAAGAGCGTGAGTAAAGCAGGCTGTAGCTACGCAGGATGATCAACTCCTAATAATTTGCGATCAGTGCGACTCGTTATTATGGGTTACTCAAGCGTTTCGTCGTTAATTGCGGCGCAACGTCCATCTCGCGTTGAATAAAAAAAAGAGAGAGAGAGAGAGAGAGAAAGAGAAGATCGAATACCTTGATAACGCGCTCAATCACGATATTACGTATTCCACGCATGATTTTACCACGTCATATTGTGCGCGACTGCTATGATTTCATTATATCCCATGAGAAACGAACTGTCTAAATATATCCAACGAGACAATGTCTACATAATAAGATACGCGAGTACGTAATCGATGCTCCAGAGAAACGATCGGTAGTCAAAGGCGATGTTCTCAACTTGGAGACCCTTAGTACATTGCTTGTCTTTTACGTCATAATGATTGATTATCCGAACAATGTAGTTGTGCGAGGAAAAATAAAACGCGAAATGCTGTTTCGCGGTTGCGATCTCCTGTCATAGTCCGCGTTTGATTGAATCTCACAATCAGAATAGAAATCCAAAACTTTGTATAACGACGTTAACTGCATTTATATGAAATTCTGATTTATCAATTTTAATATATATTATTTGAGTCCCACAACATTTAATTTTCAATAATTCTAAAATTTTTTATGAGGAAAAATTTTTCTTACCTTCTAAAATTTTAAAGTAAATAAAAATAAATTATTATAACAACGTTTATGTTTGTTAACTTTAAACTTTGCCAAATAGAAGGAAATTAATATTAAAACTGTCCAATGCTACTATTATTCTCGGTAACATATAAGTAACATCAATATTACATAAAATCTGCCTGAATAGTTTTATTTAATAAAGAGGTTACGTCGTTATTGTAAAAATATTTGAAGTACAGGTGAGAATCACTGTTTTAAGACTTTCCAAAGAAAACAGCAAATCCATAAGTTGTTCTGGTACTAACTGAATTATGACTCCTAAAGAGTGAATCATAAAAAAGTGTGCAAGGTCGTGCGCCCCTTACTATGAAGTCGCTCGACCACTCGATCTTGCACACACATATAATTGGAGATTCTTTCGGGATAGAACCGAATTCTATAAATAGTTACACTTTTTGGTATCCTGCTATCAAGACGATTCTTTTCCTTTAATCTTCGTTTTTCTCGATGTTGCTTCACTATTCTCGATGATCGAAAAACATATATGTTCGATTATTTGCGAAAAACAATATTTCTAAAATTATCAAATTTTTGTAAATTGGTTGAATTATGTGATGTATAACATATTTATCGAGCTTCCTTTGAATTTATATAAAAAATTCACTTCAAAAGCTATTATGTCTGTTTATTGTCTTAGTGATATGGAACTCATCCCTTATCGTTGAGATAATTTTCAGACATACCTATTTGAAACACCTCATGCTGCCTCGATCAATCGCGAAATGCATGAGGATCACTGTCCTAGAGGTATCAAAATGGAGGAGCGAATGCCGTCGAAGCCTTCGGGGCAGTATGGCTCCTCCGATCGTCTCGGTCCGAGGCTGTTCGCGAGCTAAAACCGAGAGTTCCGTACACAGAGAAAAAAAAAAGAGAAAGGAAGAGAGGTGCGCGCGGGGTAGTGATGAAGGGGATACCGGTAAGAGCAACGGGGAGGAAGGAAGGGTCTCTGGACGGGAAAAAGACGAGAAGAGATGCTTGGGAGGAAAGGAAAGAAGAGGGCCTTACATAGCGATTGCTGGCAGAGCTTGAAATAGACCTCGGCAAGAATCCCCCTGTGGCATCCTCTCCCTCGCTTCTCCTGCTCCTTCCAGCCATCTTCCTCTCGTCTTCCTCTTCGTCGCGCAGCCGACGATGGTCGCCGCTGACCGCCGTTGGCCGTCGCTGGCCGCTACGGCGTACCCCGTCTTCGCTTTTGTTTTAGCAAAAAAAGACCAAGTCCCTTGGCGCGGCTGTGAGAAGTTGTTCTCTAGCGTCTCCCTCGCATGGAGCGGATCAAGGTAGGAGGGAGGAAGAAGAAAGCGAAGAAGACGACGAAGAAGAAGAGGATGAAGAAGACGATGAAGAAGAAAACGAAACGAAAGAGAAAAGTAATGGTAAGAGAAAACGGAAGGACGAGAAGACAACGACGACGATGAGATGGTGATCGTGCCTGTTGAAGAATCGCTTGTTTATCCAGTACACCGAACTTCTGCTTTAGTCTCACCCACCACCACATACATGATAGGAGAGAGAGCCCCGTAAGTATCGCCGGACTTAAGTGCACTCGAGCGAACGCGATGCATTCCCACGGGAATACCACGATGGGAATTCAACCTGTTAAACTGACCTATACCAAGGTATCCAGCGGAACGTGCGATTTGCGCCGTGAGGTATAAACCCAAGCATTCACGGTACAATTGATATGCACAGAAATCTGAATACACACAAGTTCCCTGCAGCCGAATATCCCATTTCTCTTAGGCAAGTCTGCAAGCGCGAAAACCGATTAATTTTATTGTAATTCATTCGGTGGTGAAGGAAGATATATAATATGAAATATGAAAGCGATTAATCTTTCTTGATCAACAAAGGATGAGGAATCTCTCGTAAAAGCACATCTCTCTCTCTCTCTCTCTCTCTTTCTCCCCCCTTTCTCCATTAATAAAATCCACATCCTGCATCAAACACGTTTAATGAAGTAGCGGCAACCGCGAAACGCCTCCTTAGACCGCGCGCTCGGCGCTACTCCGACCGATTCATCTGCATTCCTGAATCGTGGTCCACGAAGGAAACCGTCACGGTGCGCTACCCTGTCATTAACTTCGCGGCACGGCATCCTCCCGTGTGCAAGAGTTGCAATAGGCGGACATTGCGCGGAGTCAGAGAAAGAAAGAGACAGAGACATAAATAGAGAGACGATTTCCGTTGTGCGGTAGGTCTTGAATGTCACGCGAGGTCCTTTTTGCTCAAGATCGCCCGCACAGGGCGTCGCGTACCAGAAATAACACATCGCGTATCTGATCATTGATCCGGTAATTCTGCCACTAGGCAGCATCTTCACGAGAGAGAGATAATACCGTAAAAGGACGATGCAACGTGAGGGGATGAGAGACACGAAGGGGATAGATGGAAGACGCATCGGTTCCTCTCGTACCGGTTTCGATATTGTAATCAGACGACTGGGTAAGCCTATATTCCGCTCACGATATATTCCGAGAGCAGGTGGATCGATCTCTCGGATCAGACGCGAACACATGGTCAGAAATGAAGCCTACCTTGAGATGTGAATCTTTTTGCGACTCGCGTTATCGAGACATACTTGCGCCGATACCGGTGTTACTGCTTCATTGCTTTATAAAATATATTTTCTCTATTAATAATTTACTCTTCGGAAACACATTTGTCAAACCATAGCGGAATAAATAAAATATACATTTACAAACTGATTTTATTAAATATTTAAAAGTTTTTCAAACAACGCTTGTTTAAAGATAAAGATTTTGCTGGGAGTGAATGTGATCGAGAGAATGTACGTTAAATAAATAAATCGGAACCAAAAAACAGAAAAAAGCAGAAAATTTAAACGCGAATAACAGTTTTCAATATCAAATAGCCAACGTTGAGAGTAGCAAATTCCACGATAACAAATCCTACGATCGTGAAAGATTTCTTCTTAGAGAGAGCCAAGTATCCTGGTTTTATAATTCTTAACGACAGTTTGGTATCGTTATATTATCATTGCGAAGTTTCCATATACAGGGTGTCTCAAAATTGACGATAAATATTTTAAAGAGATTTCTTGTAATATTTTGAAACAAAAAGTCTAAGGTCCAGTTTTTCATTTTCTGATTAACTTGTAGTTAAGCTTAAGTAGTTACCTGATGTTTTATCCAACCTCTTTTATGGTGATGTCATGGATGATCCCATTGGATGAAATATAAGATCAAGCTTAATAAATAAATTAATCAGATAATGAAAAATTGGGCCTAATACAGAAATGCCGAAGCTAAGTTTTAAAATGAAAAGAGTCTAAAAATGATGAATGACTGGGATAAAATTTCGCGCGCTCAGATGTGAATGGCAAGATGGTCAGTATGAAGATATTTCCTCTAATTTCATGCTTTTGACAATAACAAAATTCAGCACTTTCACACTGATCATCTTACTATTCCTGAGCGCGCAAAATTCCTTGTCACATTCGTAATTTTTAAACGTTTCTTATTTAAAACTTATAATAGCCTCGATATTTTTGTACTTGGCTTTTCGTCTTAAAATATGACAAAGAATCTGTCTTTAAAATATTTATCATCATAGAGTTTTGGGACACCCTATATCTGCGCAACAATAATATAACGATATCGGCACTATCGTTAAGAACATTGAGGTACTGTATCAGTGAAACATGTTATAAAGCGACAATAATAAAACGGGATTTAATAATAATAATAATAATAATATTAACTTTATTGTCACAAATTTCAACTGCTGAGAAAAATACACGATGGTCCCGATAAAATGTTTCAGTGTTTCGCGTGTATTAAGAATGCAGAATAGTTTCGA
>Ga0157364_1000844_pt1 | contig 23599 bp, 21 predicted proteins | sample AttsexASBM2_FD_111476 | JGI IMG/M metagenome (GOLD analysis project Ga0157364, IMG submission 111476) | Fungus gardens microbial communities from leaf cutter ant in Ribeirão Preto, State of São Paulo, Brazil - Atta sexdens ASBM2 | ecosystem: Host-associated > Fungi > Mycelium > Unclassified ...
AGAGATGGCATAGTGGAAGAGACCCCCGTCCATATATATTATGCCTACCTCAAACCTACTTGAGGTTATGGGTTCAATTCCTTAGTAGTTCTTTGTGTTGGGTAACTACATAAAAAGGTTAGGATATTGATACTCCATACATAATTCCTCCTGTAGGCATGGACTGCTATCGTGCCCCATGTAATAAATTGTTGACTTAAAAAAAAAAAAATATAGATCATGAAAGGAATTATTACAATTGTGGAGAATTTGGTCATATTGTGAGGAGTTGTAGGAACAGGAGAATAATGGGATAGAAAAAGAGAATTAACTATCAAGGAAACAATAGAGATTTAAAAGAGAAAGAGAGTCTGACTAAGGTTTAATTGTTATGACTTAAGCTTTGAGTTTAAGCAAAAGACACTCTCTTGTATTGAGTAACATAAGAGAACCCGATAGAGTTCCTAAGTACAAATCGTCTACCTTATATGAACTACTGTTAGTTTATGCTACACTTCTTTAGCCCTACCCTAATAACCATGTGTTATCTATGTCATATGACATCATCATCTCTAGAATCTTCTATGTTGTTCTATTGCGTCATGTGAGCATGTGACTGATGTGACCACTGAGTCACACCTATGTGACATGTGTCATCATATTTTGTCTTTTTTGCCTATGTCAAAATAAAAAATAAAAAGAAACTCAAAACAAAACAAAATAAAATAAAAGAAAAGAAAAATAGAATAAAACCAAGTCTATTATTCACAACTCTGACACTAATAACTATAATTGTTGTGGCAACCACTAGACCAATGTCCAATAGCAGCACAAGCAATAAATCTTAAAGGTGGATATCTAGTGGGAACATGAGTTGTATATTCACAAGAGAACTTGACAGGGAATCACAACAGTATTCTACTTACTATTTATATAAAGTCCTCATGGTCCATGCTACAACTTCTCTATGCCTACCCTAATGTCCATATCCTGTTCTCATGTCCATTACTCATCTTCCATACATCTTCCTCAAGGCTACCATGCCATGTTCATGTGCCCTGATATCATACTCTTTGATCTCTGTCATACATGCATACACCATGTGTACACCATGAGGAACCCATGCTGTTAACATGTTCCTTGACGTCACTCCATCTCTAGACTCTTTCCAATTCTTCTAGACTTTAAGTCCTTCCAGACCGCTCTAGGCTGATGATATCATGTCATGTGACTGGGAAGTCACATGCCCTTCTCTCTCTTGTTGTAGACTAATAATATAACTACTACTATATCTTATCTGTCCTAACCCTAACCCTAAATTCTGTCCATACTTTCGTCTTATAACAATAATAGGTTTGCAATACTCAGTAGAGTAGTGGATAATATATTCTACTATAACCTAAATAATGGGGACTGTTATGGTGACTGGGTGGAAGAGCAAAGTACTTCAAATCTCCAGAAAATCCTAAGTCTATTGTTTGAGAAATTACTAAACTATACACTTATCTTTAGAAAATCCTAAAAAAATAGGATAGGGATTCCTGAAGGTGACAATTACTCTATATAATGACAGGTCCATTCTAATGTGTCAGAATTTGATTACATAAGCAAGGAATGATGATACTTCAGTAATCAGGAACAGTTTAGAATAAAGAAACTGAAATAGAAGAGAGACAGAATGCTTAGCAGGTACTTCTGGAGTGTGGGAAAGTAGATAAGTAGATGTGTGGATGACACTGAAAGACTTTGGAAGACCACAGAATGTTGCAAAAGAGCAAGGGAGTACATAAAAGAGAGTTTAATAATATATCTGGATAGTTAGGAGTATTAGTGTACAGCTTAAAGGGGTCCAGAGCATGGGAAATCAGATAAGCAGATAAGTACAGATGTAGGAAGGAGTCATGGAACACAAAACAGCCAAAAAACATGGAAGAGAAAGGTCTTGGAAGAGCTAGTCCTATTATAGTAGGAACAGAAGAAGAAGGACATAATAAAATAGTAGAGGAAGTAGTAAGAAGGTTGGCAAAGAATGATTTATACATAAAACCAGAAAAGTGTAAGTGAAAAGTTAGGAAAGTAGAATTCTTGGGAGTAGTAATAGGACTGGAGGAAATCAAGATGGAGAAAGAGAAGATAAAAGGAGTGTTGGATTGGCTGATTCCTAAAGAAGTCAAAGATATATAGAAGTTTTTGGAACTTGCCAATTATTACTGGTAGTTCATTAAAGACTTTGTGTCTATGGCCAGACCACTACACAATCTAGTGAAAAAGAATCAGAAGTGAGATTGGATGGATAAGCAGAAGAAAGCATTTAGGAAGCTGAAGGAGAGATTTACAAAAAAACCAGTATTGGCAGTACCAGACTTGGATGAAAATAAAAATGGAAGTTGATGTGTTGAACTATACAATGGAAGGGGTTTTACCTATAAAGTGTAAAGATAGATGTTGGAAACTAGTGGTATACTTGTCAAAATCTCTGAATGAGATAGAAAGAAATTATAAAATTTATAACAAAGAGATTTTAGCAGTGATTAGAGAATTAGAGAATTAGAGACACTTGTTAGATAGTGCAAAATTCAAGCTTGAGGTCTGAACTGACTACAAGAATTTAGAATATTTCATAAAAGCATAGAAACTAAATTGTAAACAAGCAAAATAGTATCAGAGTTGGAGACAATAGACTTATCTTATCATTTTCATTTTCATTTATTTTTGAACTTAGGGTTAGAGGTTATCATGACATCATACATGACTGTCACAAACTGTCATATATCACAAATAATATTATAGAAGGTTCTGAAATAATGATGACATACCACATGTTAACAGCATATAGTATACATGTTTCTTTAGAATAGGCTAGGTTAGTGTAGCATAGACCATTAGTCAAGTATATATAAGATAGACACTTTGTAACTGGAACTCCATTGAGTTCTCTTATGTTACCCAATATAAGATTCTTTTCTTATCTTAACACTTTGAGGTTTAAATCATAATGGATAGACTCTTTATTTGATTTTACCTTGAAGCATGTACTAAGAGTGAAGATGAAAAAAGTAAATAGACTAAGTAGAAGACTAGACTGAAAAGTAGGAGTGGAAAATGACAATGAAAGCCAAAAATGAATAAAAGAAGAATGGATTTGTAGTTTAGCAAAAGTAGTAATAAAAGAACCAGAAGTAGATATATTAGAAAAAGTACTGAGAGAGGATGAATGGCAAATAAAGAGATTTAATGTTGAAAAAAGAGAAAGTATATATGCCAAAGAATAAGAAGTTGAGAATGGAGATAATTTAGTTACATTATGATGTGCTGACAGCTGGACATGGAGGAAAATAAAAGATGACAGAGTTGGTGATGAGGAATTACTAGTGGCAAGAAGTAACAAAGGACATAGGAAAATATATGGATAACTTGCAATATGTGTCAATAAATAAAGAATAGAATAGAGGCACCAGTGGGGAAGTTGATTGTTAAGACTTAAGTTCAAGAGTTAGAATAAAAGGATAACATTGTATTAGAGTAACACAAGAGAACTCAATAAAGTTTTAGGTACAATATATCTACCTTTATATATACTGGGTTAGTAGTTTGTGCTACATGAATTCTAACCTACTCTCAAGGCCATACATATTACATGCCATTGATATATAGTATAATGTCAGTTATGATATCATACTATACCCTAATTCTAAGTCAAAAATAAAATAGAAGATAAAATAAAAATGAGAAAGGAAAATAAAATAAACCAAGTCTAATATCTTTAATTTTGATATTACCTCTCCTTTAAGGTTTCTCTAGAAGATAAACCAATGTCCATTTTTGCCAGTTCCTTTCTAACTTCCTCAAATATTCCTCCTTAAATTTTCTGTCATCCCATCTATACAAAATCTTTGCTATATATTTCCCTAGTGAATCTTCTCTTCTGAAGTCTCACTCTTCTACCATTTCTAACTTCTCTTGTCTCCTTACTTCTGCACTCAATCTTTCTTCAAACTCTGCTACTATTTTCTGCCATAAATTCCTTCCAATATACTAGATACTTCATAATGCTGGACTTTTATCAGCTTCATAGATCTCCATCTCTGACATCTGAGGTTTATACTGTAAGCCTCATTCTGAAAATCAACTAAAACTATCACCAACTTCCAGTATTAGCAACAACATACCTTCTACCCTTTGGTAGACTTAGTCATCCATCTTATACTAAGTATCTCATTCAAAATATGACTTGTAGAGGCACAGCATATAAGCTGCAGCCAAAGGTCATTCTGACTCCATGCTCTATATTCATTCTATGTTCTTGGATAATATGCAAACTACTCATTTGGACTTCTGAGAGCCCCTCATTGAATTTTGGATAATAAGGTGTGAACCATGTCTAATGATACCTGGACATTCCAGCTCATAATAGATGCTTTTCCTTTGAAAATTGAGACAGGAAAAGCAACAGGAAGCTTAAGAGAAAGCACTTTCTTAGAGGAGAGTTTGCCTGTAGTTACCCTTGGGGTAGTAGACATCTTAGGGTCTGAACCCATATTCTTCCCCTCACTTTCTCCTGAAGAAGATAAAACTAAGGCCTCAGAAGAAGTATTCCTGGAGATAAAAGAAGTAGAGATACTCCTTGAGGACTACCTTGCAATGTGATAAGTTTAAGGTCTTCCTCTTGAATATACTTGTTTGTGTTATGATCAATACCTCAAGGATGAAGCATGGAGATGGGTTCAGGATATGACACTATGATTGGCTGTGCTGAAGTAGTATCAGTCAGCACCTCATGTAGTAGGTACTCAATCCTCATTTATGCCTCTCTGTCTCCTCATGTATTATGACTCACTCGCTTCATGGACTACACATGGTAACTGTAAGGACTACTCATATATATAGCATAGAATACTCTTTTGTATCCTTATACTTTACCAATTCTATCAACCCTTATCTTCTTCTCAAGTCTTTGCCTAAGTGCAACCTAAGCTTTAGCTTAAGGTCGTAATAGTTTGCCAGTTCTAGAGCTGGCTCTGGAGAGCAAATTAGGTGAGTCTGAAGAGTCACCAACATATTTAGAACTGTTCTGGAGACCAGGAAGAAGTGCAGGATTTTTCATTGATTTATTTGGCATGCACTACACTTGTTATTCAATATGGCTCAAGATTAATGCATTGATCAAGATGTTCTTAATGAAATCTCTCCTTTTGCAACTTCTTCATGGAATTCCTTTTCGGAAGAGGAATTCACCAGTGCAATACCCAAGTGCAATATTTTGTTTACTCCCAGTCCTGACAAACTCATGTGGAGACACCTCAAGTACATTCTCAAGGACAAATCGTGCTTGAAGAACATAATCAACATTGCCAATGTGTGTGTAGAAATTGGCTACTGGCCATCCCATTTCAAAACATCGACAACTATCATAATTCCAAAGCCCAACAAAGTGTTGTATAACTTTCCCAAGGCATTCAGATCCATAGTCCTCCTAAATACATTGGGAAAACTTATTGAAAAAGTTATCAGCAATAGACTCCAATTTCATGTGATTTCTAACAATTTCATCCACCAGAGTCAACTTGAAGGACTCAAGTTCAAATCTACTTCCAACACCAGCATCATGCTGACACATTTCATTCATATAGGGTGGATTAGAAATTTAACAACTAGTATCCTTGCATTTGACATTTCCCAATTCTTTTCTTCACTTAACCACTACCTATTAACCCTCATCCTTGGAAAAGCAGGTTTTGATCCTAGAGTTGTAAAATTCTTCTCAAACTATCTCGTCAGCAGGAAAACGCAGTACTTCTGGAATAGTTTTTCTTCTCCATTCTTTAACATTGATATTGGTGTTGGACAGGGTTCTGCCCTTTCTTCCATTTTCTTAGCCTTATATCTTTCTTCTCTATTATATATTCTTGAAAACTGCTTAAAAAATCTTAAAATCCCAGTTTCCATTTTATCTTTTGTAGATGATGGTCTCATTATCGCTCAGAGCAAGTCTCTTTATCTTTCCAATTCTCAACTTTTTTGTAGTTATAATGTTGTTTCAAATCTTCTTTCAAAGTTTGGTCTCATAGTTGAATATTCCAAAACTGAAGTCTTTCATTTTTCAAGGTTGCATGGTTCTTTTAACCCCCCTTCACTTAACCTTTCTCCCCTTGGCAGCCCTATTCTTCTCCCCAAAGACTCTTGGAAATATCTGGGTTTTATATTCAACAGGAAAATTTCTTTCCATCAGCATATCAATTTTTATTCTAACAAGGCAATCTCTAACATTAAGTATATGCAAATCCTCAGAAACTCAGTCAAATTTGTGATTCCTCATCATAAATAGCTCCTTTATAGAAGCTGCATACTTCCAATTGCTCTTTATGGCTTCTAATTGTGGCACTACAAGAGAGCTCCATTATTGTACCCAATGAAGATGTTGGGTAAAATGCAAAGAAGAGCTGCTATATGGATACTAGAGGCCTTTAAAATGTCCCCATCATTCAGTGTTGAAGCCATTGCTAGACTTATCTTCATCAACCTCTATCTCCAAAAACTTAGTGGGAGATCACAACTCTATGCTCACTCTCTTCCAAACAACCACATCCTCCGTTCTCTTATGGAACCAAAATCAGTTGCTTCATCCAAACCTCATTCATTGTCTCTTGGTTCTCTTTCAAAATGGCAATGTAAATTAATCAAAGATCCAGTTGTCAATATGGACAATCAGTTTAACAAAATATTTCCATCATTTGACCCTCTTAATCCTGAGTTTACGCCTAGATATAGAGTTATTTACATCTTTTCTAATCGATTTTCATTTCATTTATTTAGTAAACGCAATGAAGACAATCTCAAATCCCAAATTCATCAACTTGATGGTTTGGCTATTAAATCCTCAAGCAACCCCTCTCATGCTCTCATTATCGTGGATGCTAGCATCAAAAACAATGTCGCTACCTCCATATTTCATATTCATATCCACAACAAACCCCTCACCAAAACTCTTCATTACACTGTAAAAGTTATGAGTATTGAAGCAGAACTTTTTGCTATTAGATGTGGCATCAATCAAGCTATCAATTCTACTGACATTTCTAAAATCATTATCATCACTGATTCAATTCATGCTGCAAGAAAGATTTTTGATCCTTCCTCCCATCCTCTTCAAGATCATGCTGCTATTATTCTTAAAGAACTTTGAATCTTCTTTTTACTTCATCAGAAGAACTCGATTGAATTTTGGGAGTGCCCTAGCTAATGTAACTGGTCTTTCCACAAAGTGGTCAACAAATTGTTCAATCTCATTTCTCTTTTCCTGTGTAAATCTTCATGGGATTTTAGCAAGAAATCTGAATGCAATTAACTCTCTAACAGATGGAAAATGACCTTTCAAGCATCAGATCTAAAAGAAAAAACTTCCTGGACCTTCTCAATAACGACAATTTTATCAAACCATTGTATATCAAAGATAGATCATAGCTCAAACACTTTGGCTACTCTAACTCATTGTGTGCAAGAGCTACAAGTGTGATTACTAACCATGCTCCTATTGGTGAATACAGGCTAAGGTTCTTTCCTAGGGAGGACTTTAGTTGTTCATGCAGAGTATACCCCATTGAATCATGAAGACACATCTTTCATGAGTGTAGGAGGTTTAATAATTACTGGAATCTGAGAAGAGACTCAATAAGCCACTCCATCTCATTTCTTAAATTCAACCCTAATGCATTTGCTTTTGACAATTCCATTACTTAAATATCTCAGAGTTGATCTCTTTGATAGTTCTGGTTTTTTTGACTTTCCTTTTAGTTTTGGTTTTGGTTTTTTTTTCTTTTTTTTTCTTTTTCGTTTTTATATTTCATGTTAATCTGTTCATTCTGTACGTAGTTACAAAGTAGCTACCATGGTCTGCCATTGCACTGTGTAATAAAGTATTGATTTCAAAAGAAAACATGTTACTGTCACAAATGGTTATATGATAAGACCTAGTGTTATATATTAGTCACATGATCATATGGAAAAGAATAGAAGGTTCTAGAAGAAATGACATTATACAATATGTTTAACATATATTAATCTTAAGGCAGATGTATGGTTATTTATGGTAGGCTAAAGTAGTAGAACACAGACCAGTAGTCTTAGGTATATAAAGTAGACAATCTTGTACAGAGTTCTCTATCAAGTTCTTTTGTATTAACCCAATACAAGGTTTATCTTATTGACCAACCCTAAGGTCTTTGAGTTGTAATACAGATGGCAGTTGTCTAAGGGCTAGAATAACTGAAGAACCCTATAGTATTTCAGAGAAAAAGACTAGAAGAGAGACAGTCCACTGTATTGATTAAAAGGCTTCATTTGCTTGCCTAACTTAGTTAATTTTGTATACAGCTTCAGGCCAAGTAATGAGGTTAGTGTCTTCAGGTCTTCTAACTGGTAGGGTTATGATCTAGTTCTGAATTGCTACTTGAAATCTGTGGTAGAATTTAATAACTATGGTATATAGATCATTGTAACTAGCTTCTGAGATCAAGGTCTGAAACTCATCTAGGTAATTCTCCACAGTACAGCACCCTTAATAGTAGGTCATTCTTTCTAACATGTTGGTAGCTTCCACAGTAGTATTGATAGGAAAGAAGTGCTTCTAAAAGAGTTGCTCAAACTTAGGCCAGATAGTGATGGAAAAGGTACCAGTGGTTGACTTTTTATGGAAGATTTCTTCTGATCATTTGGAGGTATGACTAAGGCCTAGAGAATTTTGTTTTAATTAGAGGTAAACTATTTGGTAGATAGGTAGATATACAAGAAACAGGAGCTCAGGAAGGCACTTCTGGTCTACCAATTACTGCTAAAGTCTGGTAGAAGTGGTATATAAGATCAAGAATAATGGGGGAGATTTCTGGGTATGGAAGTATTGATAAGAGATAGAGGTCTTGATATGAGAGGTAGTATATCTACAAGTGTAGAAATAAGGTTGGATACAAGAGTGTATAAGTCTTGGAGTTGGCTTATAAGACTAGCAAGAATGCTATTAGTGTTGTGTTCTAAGACATAATGACACTCAGCTCTCTCCCATAAATAATACTGGAGAAGTTCTAGGGCTTCATTAGTATTGATAGAGGTCATGAGATAATTACTAGAAGCTGGTATCTGTTGAGAGGTGAGAAAAGAGAAGAGAGGTTGAGACATAAAATAGGTAATCTGAAACGACCAAACTTGTGATGCTTCAAAGTCCCCAAAGAAAGACTTAATTCTGTTGTTAGAGTGACTAGTAAGGTCTGTGGAGTTTTTGCAGACTTAAACAGAAAATTTAAGCTTTATTGGAACAATATACTATAATTACACCACTTATCTCTAGGAGAACCTAAGAGAACAGAATAAGGTTTTTAGAGGTAATAGACATCCTATATAGCTATGAAGTATATTCTAAACTTCTAGATCAGCTTACATGAGGAGGAATGATAAGGACAGTATGATCAGAAGTGGTTCTGACAAAAATATCTAGAATTTCAGTCTAAAAAGAAAGAGAGATCACTCTGAGTGATAGATAAAAGGTGGTAGAGACAGTAGTCAAGTTCAAACTATATAGAGATCAGCAGGAAGTGTTAGAGTTACAGAAGTAAACACTGTAGACTTTGGCAGTAGTGTTAAGGTTGGAAAAATAGGTCTTCTTACATTGTTCAGTCTTAAAACCAGTAAAAACTTGTTTTGATTTAGCTATAATATCTAGTCTAGCTATGATAACTTCTAAGACCATCAAACTTTAGATATATCAAGTATGGTTTTTACTTCAAGTAAATATCTGTAGTTAGCTGTATATAAAGAGGTTGGATCAAGTATGGGAACTTATCTAGGAACAGATGAGATTATTTATAAGAGTGGGTAAAGTACCCAAATCATGGACCAAACTGGAAAGCTTATCCATGAACTTATGACTAAACCTCAGATAACAACCTTGGTCTCAGCTTATATATTGTGCTACTATCTATCATGTAGCTGTAATTTCAGAAGAAAGAATAGAAGTGCCAAGAGAACTTAGAAAGAAAAGTGAGATGCTATCTTAGTTATCTTAGTTGATTTCCAAACTGAGAAACTACAGAATATCTACTTAGCCTTAAATACTAAGTTTTGTAGTTGTTATATCCTGATCTGACCATACCTATTCTACTTTATGAATAATACTTTTCAACTTATCCACACTTCTAAATCTCTTCTGGTATAGATCACCTCTCTCTATTCCACTTTGGACATCCTCACTAGACTTCATAACAACTCCATAAATCTTTATTACAATATCCAAGAACTAACCAGATCCAGAGTAACTTGCTTACAGTCTCCATTCTTAGATAACTATCTTAGATAGAGTACTTAGTATATAAGCCAGTAGTTATACTATAAATCCTTATCCTGAAAATTAACCAAAACTGATACTATCTTTTGGTGTTGATGATAACATACCTTACCATCTTCTAGTAGACTTGTTCCTCACAAGACTCTAAGTAAACCTTCTGAAATATGCAATCAGTGTGACTAGTAGAGGTGCAATGCATAAGCTAAAGCCAAAAGTCATTCAACATTCATGTTTTATGTATCTCATCTATTTTCTAAGGACTCACTATAGATCTTAGATAATAAGATGTAAACTACATCTAATCATAACTATGAGTGAGAATAACAAAAGAACTCAGCAAGAAATTCTGTTGAATTTGTCTACTACTTATATATTTTAATTGTTGTGACAACCACTAGACACAAAGTCTAACGATTACACAACGAGCAAATCTCTTAAGGTGGATATCTAGTGGGGATTTCACAAGAGAACTCGACAAGGAGTCTCTGCTAAATTAGCATCTTATATATACTAAATACATCTGGTCCGTGCTACAACCTCATGTCCACCTCATTTCCTACTTAAGACTACCATGTTGCATACATGTGCCCTGACATCATCTTCTAGATCTTTCCACTATGTTCTAGGCTTATGACATCACATCATGTGACATGTCATGTGACTGCGATGTTACATGCCTCTTCATTGTCACTAAAAAGAAAAGAAAAGAAAAACAAAATTCCTATAAAGTCAGAAAATAAAAGAAAAAGAAAATAAAAATTGTCCATGTCCAAAGCATCTCATAACATTAATGCTTGATCAGTGCATACTATTTCTATACCTATTCTAAATATTATAATGTAATTTATTTACTAAAACCATCTACTGTTTTTATATCATATTTTAGTGATATCACATTATGTGACATGTTATGTGACTCTTTTTATTTTTCTTCAACAATTTATTACAAGGGATGTGATGGCAAACCATGATAGTTACAATGTAACTACTTACATTAAGGACTAACAAAAAAGAAAAGAAAATTGAATAAAGAAAAGAAGAAAAGACTACAATAAAGTAAATGGCAGATTAAACTGCTCTATTAAGTAATATCTTCATGGAAGGAGAAAGCTTCTAGGTTGTATTCCAGAAAAGCTATGAAATAACTTAATAAAGTTCTACATAGATTCTAATATTTGTTACATCTTTTATATTTATGAAGAATGTATTATTGTGATTCAATAGGATATGATCTGCATAGGCAGCTGAAGTTTTCTTTTGGGAAAAATCTCAGGTGATATTCTCTTATAGGAGCATAATTTGTAATTGCTCTAGTTACTCTTGTATATAGAGAATTTGAATGACTGAAATAGTTAATCTCAGGACCCCCTTTTATATAGGTGGAAGTGATCATATGATAATCATCATCCAAGAGTTTTAAGAAATGATTTTCTTTGAGGTCAGATACCTGGAATGTCAAGTTCACAAATGGTGGACTTAGCTTTTTCTCTATTTTATTTTTCATTTTTATTTTCATGCTGTTTTATTTTTCTATTTTTAGAACAACTAGGGTTAGAGTTGATCAGTCACACTGTCACATCAGTCACAACCTGATGGTGTAGTCACAAGACAGATCACGAGACTTAGGGGAATTTAGTAAAAGATTCGAGAACAGATGATATCATACAACATGGACACCACATGTTGACCTCATGGACTACACATGGTTGTTTAGGGTAGGGTGCACAGTAGTGAGCACGGACCATCTGTAGGACTATATAAGGTAGACTAGTTTGTAGAAGAGTTCTCTATCGAGTTCTCTTGTGTTGCTCAATACAAGAGTTGTTCTATTGCTTAAACCCTTGAGCTCTAGTTCATAACATGGAATGTCATTTGCCAATTTCTAATAATGTCATTGCATTCTTCTTTCTTACTGAAATCTCACAATACTTTGTGTAGGAGGATAGGAGTAAGATTGAATTTTTTTATTTCTTTATCAACTAATATATGATGAGACCATTTGGTATTACCTGGACAGTCCCAAAAATTGATTGAATTCTGAGTATGTTTATTAAAAAACACCCTGAGATCTTGAGCTATGGCTATTGATTATATTTGATAAGAGTGAGTTGTTGAATTGAAAATATCCTTTGCCAAATAAATAGTGTCAGTGATGACTATAATATGAGATGCTTCAGGAATTTGAACAGCTTGATTAATCCCACATTTGATAGCAAATAATTCAGCCTCAGTCAATGTAATATTGATAGTGTGGTGGATTGTTTTTAATACCATTAAAATTTGAATGGATATGTGATATTAATGTAGCAACATTGTTTTGAATGCTTGTATCAGAAATTATGACTATAGAATTAGGATTCATTAGAATGTTTTCAAAGATTTTATCAAGTTTACAAAGGTGAGCTTCTTTGCTTTCTTTATCTTTGTGGTTTGCTTGATGAAAAGAAAAATGACTAGGGAAATTGTCAATTAATCTGAAACCAGAAGAAATTTCATGATTAAGAGAATAAAAAGAAGGAAAAATTCCATTAAGACAACTATTGGTATCTACTATGGAACTCTTGATTTTTAGCTGTTGTTTGGTGATCATATTCTCTAAGAATAAACAATGTGAGGGAGAATTTTTTGCATGTCTGTTTTCTAATAGTGAGTTAATTACATGATTTGACAGTAAGAATGAGGTTCTAAGTTGATATCTACCACTAATTTTCTGAAGGTGTAAATAAATGGAAATAAGATTAGCAATGGCCTCAATTTCCCAAGTAGGCAATGTACAAAAGGTATCTGTGATCTAAATGGCAGCTTTCTATTGTATTTTTTAAGTTCTTTGAGAGGATACAAAAGAGAAACATTTTTGAAGAACTACAGAAGGAATTCATAGAGTGAGATAAAAAAAACACAAGTTCTATAGAGTAGTCATTTGTGATAGAGAAGTAATCCCTGAGTTGAGTTTCCCAACATTTTCATACTTTTTACAGCTGAAAGAGCTTTATTGGAATAAAAGCTGATATGTTGACAAAACAATTTCCTGTTAAAGATGAAACTGAGATATCTCCAAGTATCTTTCAGTCATAAAACAGAACCTCTTATTGTACTGAAGTCGAGAGGAGGAGAGTCAAAGTTCCCATAAGATCTTGAAAAATAGAAGACTTCAGATTTCTCATGTTCTATGAAATAAAAAGTCTATCATCTACAAAAGAAAGAAATGAGACAAGAATATTAAGATTTTTAGTTATTTTTTCAAAGATGTGGAAAAAGATGAAATATAGAGAGTAGAAAGAATAGGAGAAAAATCAAAATCAGAGCCTTGTCCTATACCTACATTGATACCAAAAAGAGAAAAAACAAAGTTGTTCTACATGTACTGAGTTTCCCCACCAATTAAATAATTAGAAAAGAAAAGCAAAATTTTAGTATCACAAACTTCATTCAGCTTATATCTCTACAACCAGTAAACTGATTTTCACAAACTAAGTTGTGCTGGAAAGCTCCAAATAATGGCTATCTTTATATATGTGGGATACACAAAAGTAACAACAAATAACTGAGATATCAGGCCATCAGTAACTGCAAAAGCTTTGTTGGTTAATATCTCATGAATGGCTGGATGGATTCACATGATTGAACTTGCATTAGAAAGTGCTCATTAAATTGTTTCTAATGATATATGATATACCTCATAAAAATACAAGTATATCAACATAGTAACATAATTAGTTACCTTCTAAAATTAGCCTGACATCTGCTATGACAGATGACAGCCCCTATCAGATATGAGTTTTGATCATATGATGGAAATAGCTTGTGTACAGACCATCACTATTTTGTATAAATATTTCTGTATCTAATAATTAAACCTCAGACTTAGACTTAATAACATCAACCTTTATTATTTATCATTGACATCTGTATTAATCTTAATCATCATTATCATTATTATTGAACTTCTGAATCACTTCTAAACCTCTGAGAGTGCACCCAAGGTTCAGATATCACAAACAAGTGAGTAGTTCATTTTGTAATAGATAGGAATATTAGTATCCTTAATGAGATACAAAATGCCCAAAATCTTGAGATAAGACTTTGATTAAGGAAGTCTAGATACTATGATGTTGTCTAATTTGATAATATTCTTGATGTACTTTTTAATAGTACTAAGGCCTAAGAGTAAGACAACTTTATTAGCCATAATCATGAGGCCTCTGTGATCTGCTCAAATAAAATCAGCCATAATGTCAGACTTGATGTCCTTTAGTGCCCTATTAATATTCACTACATGCTTATAGGACAAGACCATGAATTTCATTGAGTTAGACAAACTTATAAGAACTAACACTTGTCTTCTCAATAGTCCCTTAGAAGTCATGTTGATTCTAGGTTTTTTTCTTCTTAGTTTATTAATAACTTTGTATACTTCTTCAATTTTCTTGGATGGAAGACGAGGGAAATTCTCCTTGATTTTGACAATCTCCTTGATATTAGAAGAGGATGCTTATGCATATAATTATTCACTCTAAGTATTGATATTCTTGATGGATATTTTATCTTTTTCTTTGAAAAACTTTGACTTCTCAAGGACCTTTTCACTAGGTTTCAGTAGAACCAGTGGAGGAACTCTGGAAATTTCTGCTCTCTTTCCAGGGTTACTAGATTTTTTTTCTTTTCAGGATTTTCTTGTGGATTTTTAAGTGTAAATTTTACAGAGACACATTGTTGGGACAATCTATTATTGTTGTCAGTTTTCAAAATGTTACATCTTGTCTCATAGATAGATGAGATGAAGTCCCAAGCTTCTTGGCCAAAGCCTATAATAGCAGGGATATCCTTTTTAGATTTATCTTAAAGAGCTCTGTTTCTAATGAAGTTAGCCATTTTGAGAAGTGACATTGAGATGTTATTCAAATTGATCTCAATGAATTCATTAGTTCCAAATAAGGAAATGGAAAGTACAGTACCATCTCAAGACTTTGGTTTGGCTAGTTGATTTTCCAAATATAAAATAGAAGAAGAATCAAGCTCTTGTGGAAGACATGTGTCTGTGTCTGTATTATTAACACACTCTCTATGAGAATTCAGTGTGTTCTTTTAACCTGTAGCCTTGTTAATGGTATTATTTTCCCCTACCTCTGTTTTTGCATAAAACAGAGTAAGTCTTTGTGATTTGTTGAGTTCTTCTACCTGGTTAGCTCAAGAAGAATTGTTGCTTTAGGCTTCTATCCTCTCAATGTAGGGAATGGAAGAGAAACTTGAATGTGCTGATGGTTCTCTAGAGCTATAAGCACTAAAATTGACCAACCTATCCCTCAGAATATCTATATTTATATCCATATTCATGTTGTTCTAAGCCAATAGGATAGAAAATGTACTAGTATCCAAAGGAAACACAGTATTTGCTAATTCTCTGTTGGGTGCTACCATACAAGATGGTGGTATAAGAGAAAGAAGTAATGTTGTTATGTGACTTCTTTTTTTTTCCTCAACAATTTATTACATAGAGTACAAAGGCAGACCATGGTAGTTACATCGTAACTACATACATGGAGACTGATACAATATGATAAGAGAGAAAATAAAGAAAAAAAGGAAAGAAAAGGAAATAAAGTCTATAGTACATATTAAAGCAAAAAAATTTTATTTTATTTTAATTTTATTTTAACACACTGTGAAATAACAATGCTTTAACTAAAAGAGAAAGCACTATTATTGAGTTCAAGAAAAAGCAAGAAATAACCTATTGTATCTCTTCTGTAATTCTAGTAATTATTGAATCTCTTGCACTCGTGCAAGATATGTCACCTAGATTCAATAGGGTATACACCACATGGACATGAGAAGTCTTCCCTAGGGAAGAATCTCAGCCAATATTCACCAATTGGAGCATGATTAACTACGGCTCTAGTAGCTCTGGCATACAGAGAATTAGAGTGACTAAAATGCTGAAGCCAAGGACCACCTTTGATGGCAGACGGTTCAAGAGGGTTTTGATTGTTATTGAGGAGTTCTAAGAAATTTCTTCCTTTAAAATCTGATGCTTGGAAAAGCATTTTCCATTGGGCTATGACAAATTTGCATTTGCACTTTTTGTAATAATCTCATAACAACTTGCTTGGAAAAATGGGAGTTAGATCAAATTCCCTGGAATCTTTGACCACTAAGAAGTAAATTAGCCACTTTTGTTTGCTAGGGCAATTGTTATGAAACACTTTGGACACTAACATTTTTCTTTTTCTTTTATCTAGTTTTCTTGATTTTATATTTCTTTTCTTTTGAATTTCTTTTTCTTTTATTAACGATGAAGAGGCACATGACATTGCAGTCACATGGCAGGTCACATGATGTAATGTCATAGGCCTAGGACATGGTAGAAAGATCTGGAAGATTATGTCAGGGCACATGATATACATATGGTAGCCTTGAGTAAGACATGAGGCAGACATGAGGTAGTAGCACGGACCAACATGTAACAGTATAAATAGAACTCTAATTTAGCAGAGGCTCCTTATCGAGTTCTCTTGTGATTTCCCCACTTGATTGCTTACTGAGAGCTTTACTCGCTTGTGTAGCTATTGGACTTTGTGTTGTGGCAACCACTTATCACAATAACAAATGATCTCACTAACGAGTAAATCTTTCAGTAGAGTTATAATGTGGGAATTTCACAAGAGAACTCGACAAGGAGTCTCTGCTAAATTAGAGTCCTATATATACAAAACATGCTTGGTTCGTGCTACCAATATTTAACCCTACCCTAATGTTCATGCTTCGTCCTCATTCCTGCCTCATGTTCTATTCAAGGCCATCATGTGTATTCCATGTGCCCTGACGTCATCTTCTAGACCCTTCCATCATGTTCTAGGCTTGTGATGTCACATCATGTGACTTCATTATCACATGCTTCTTCATTATTCTTCAAAATAAAAAGAAAAGAAAAAGAAAAGTAAACTCAGAAAAATAAAACAAAATAAAACAAAATAAAACAAAATAAAATCATCAGTGCTCAATGCATCCCATAACACTTTGTGTCTAGTGGTTGCCATAACAGCAATCCCAGAAATCAATGTAGTTGTTGTTGTTTTTTAAGAAAAATTCTTGTAATTCACATGAGATTGTAGCTGAATGGACTTGATATAAGTCCATTGAAGAATTGAAAATTCTTTTAGCAGTGTGGAGTGAATCTGTAATGACAACAATATGACTTATATTGGGAATGCTAATCACTTGATTGATGCCACATTGAATGGTGAACAGTTCAGCTTCAGTAGAAGTGACATTGACTGCTTGGTGAATAGTTTTGATGATCAGCTTGTTGTACAAGTGGATATGCGATATTGACATGACAACATAATTCTTGATGCTAGTGTCAGAGATGACAATAGAAGAGGCTAGGTCAGATGATGTTTTGAGAGTAATGTCATTGAGTGCTTTGATATGATTTTTGATGTTTTTGAATTGGAGATGGAATGAGAAACAATCTGAAAAGGAATCAATGAGACAGTTGCCAGGGTCAAATTCCTTATCGAAGGGAGAAAAGGAGAGATGAATTTCATTCAAACAGTTATCCATATCGACTAATAGCGAAGTTAGATAGGACCTTTGTTTTTGAGTGAGATGGTCAAGTGACAGAATATGTGATAGATGTCCAGATGATCCATCCAAGTTGAGAATGGACTTTATCAAATGATTTGGAGGAAAAGTTGAGCCTCTTAAAAGAAATTTGCTGTATATTTTCTTGATGTAAAGATATATAGGAATAAGGCCAGAGATAGCTTTGATCCCTGCTATAGGTAATATTCGGAAAGTACCAGATATCCAGAGGGCAGCTCTTTGTTGCATTTTCCTGAGAATACTGAGAGGATGATTTAAAGAGGCCTTATTATAGTACTACAGTTGAAAGCCAAATAGAGCTATTGGTAGGGTACAATACCTATATAGTTTTCTTTTTTGAAGGAGGTTGATTCCTCTCAATGAATTTCCTAGTATTTTCATGCATTTGATTGTTGATATAGTCTTATTGGTGTAAAATTTGGTATGTTGACAAAAGGTGAGTTTGCAATCAAAGAAGAATCCTAGGTATCTCCAAGTGGTTTTGGAAAATAAAACTGGTCCCCTGATGGAAGAGAGATTGAGTGAAGGAGGGTTGAAGGCTCTATGCATTCTAAAAAAATGGAAAACTGAAGTTTTCCCATGTTTAACAACTAGTCCAAACTTTGTAAGAAGAGAGGAAGTAATATTATAACTACAAAAGAGATTTGTGTTCGAAAAATAAATAGAGTTGTTTTGAGAGATGAAAAGTCCATCATCCACAAATGAGATAATAGAAATAAGAATTTTTAGGGTTTTTAATTGTTTTTCAAGAATATGAAAAATTAGAGAAAGATATAAAGTGGAAAGTATGGAAGACAGAGCCAAGCCTTGTCCAACACCAACATCAACATTACAAAAGGGAGATGTAAACCCATTTCAGAGATATCTACCAACTAAGTAATTCTTGAAGAAAACTGAAACTTTATAGTCGAATTCTACTTTGTATTATGAATCAAGACTCAAAGTGTTAAGTCAAGAAACAACTCTTGTATTGGAGTGACACAAGAGAACTCGATAGAGTTCCTAGTACAGAGTAGTCTACCTTATATACTAGTACCCCTGGTCTATGCTAACTACTGTGCACTCTACCCTAAATGACCATGAGTATTACATGAGGCCAGCATGTGTTGTCCATGCTGTATGACATCACTTTGTTCTAGAACCTTCTACTTTCTTCTCTTATATCCCATGATCAGTCTTGTGATTACACCATCAAGTTGTGACTGATGTGACAGTGTGACTGATAACCCCTAACCCAAGTTGTTCTAAAAATAGAAAAATAAAAGAAATGAAAAGAAAAAATAAAATAAGAAATAAAAATAAAAATAAAAGTTAAGTCCATCGTCAACGATCTTGACACTTTGTCTAAAATGAAATGGAGAAGCTAGTGATTAAGTGACAGGAAAAATTAGGCAATATCAAAAGCTAACATACTTATAGTTAAATTCTTGACCCAGCCTAATTGAATGAGGTAGATAAGAGCAATATCAGCATCTATAGTGGATCTTTGTTTGAGGCTACCTAATTGACTTGGGTAGATAAAGTTATTTGAAAGCATTAGGAATTGCATTCTTTCTCTGATCATTTTCTTGAATAGCTTCCCTATTGTGTTTAACAAAATGATAGGGCAGAAATACTTGGGGGAGTTATATGTAGTCTTATTTGGCTTGGAAATAATGATGGTAGTGAAAGTTTTGAAGTGATACAGCCAATATCCTAGATTGATACAAGTGTTAGCGATATCTATGAACTTGATGATACAATCATCATTCTTAATCTTCTTGATATGACTCCAGGATAACTTGTCCAGACCCAGAGTAGAAGAGTTGTTATATTTTGCAATAGCATTGATGAACTCTTCTCTTGAGAAAGAAATCTACGATTTGACCTCTTTATCTGTGATTTCATCCAGTAATTGAAGGTCAATTTCACAAGATTGTGCTGAATTGAACAAACCATAAAGAGTATCCCACAGGTTTTCCAGCTCAAGGCAAAGTTGACCATTGCATTGAATAGCTTCGACAGCTGGAAGTTTGTGTTTTTTGACCCAATTCATAAGTTCTCATGGGCCACAGTTCTTGTTGGCAATTTCAATAATCTTGTCATTGAAAAAGATTTGCTTTGTTTTCTTGACTGTCTGTTTGAATTTCTTCCAATGTTCTAGGTATTTTGACTGATAGTAGATGTTGAGATCTTTACTATACTCATTGTTCCACCACACTTTAGAATGTTTAGTAATATTCACATTCTTGGAGTACTTCTGTCACGAGCTATCAATATTGATAGCCAATGCTTAAATGATATTTTCCAGGCTTCTGATACAATGGATAGAGAACATGTCTATGTTTTTGATGTAGTTAGCAAGTTCTTCAATAAAGTGTCACTCTTCTTTGCTATTCTTGGCTAGAGAATGTTTTCTTGTTTGAATGAATTCATCAGATATTGAAATATTGACAATAATAGGGGCATAATCAGAAGTGAGCCTCCAATCAGAGTGAATGTGGTGATTGTTTAATTCAGAAGTGAGGGGGCATAGGAATACAAGATCTAAGACCGAGTTTGAGTCTTGATCATTATCTGAGTATCTAGTGGGAAAAGGCTCAGTCAGATTGGAAAGTTCCAACAGGAATGAGTCAGCAATTTTGAGGAGAATGTCTCTATGAGCTGAATGATAAGAAAAATTTAGGTCTCAAAGATTATCTCTAATGTTAAAGTCCTCAGTCATGATGAGAACGTTGTTTAAGTTGACTTCAGTATCCTTGAGATACTTCAAAGCTGATTGAGGTGAATCCAAATATACATTAATCACAAAGAAAATTGAACCCTGATTGAAAAGGAAGATGCAGGATATGTTCTTATGGTTAAGAATGTTATTTCAAAGGTTAAAGCAAAGAGACAAAATACAAATATTAATGTATGTGATGACATGTAGAGAGTCAGATAAATGCACTGAACTTCTAGAGAAGATGGTCCAATTAGGATGATAAGGAACTCCAACTAGCTTTTCTCCTTCACATCTAGTAGAGCTAGGAATGGATTGTATAACTGGCTAGGGTGGTTCTTGTATGAAGATAATGTCAAAATTCAATTGAGTTTCTAGGATGGTATTAACGATAAGATTGTTCTTGCGAACATTTTGTGAAAATATATTGATGTTTTTGATAATTATTTCTAGTTGCTGCTCACAGCTGAGTGAATCAATTTACCCCTGCTTTCACAAAGTTCTTGTTGTTTTTTGTTATACCAGTTGTGGTTAAAGTGATGCCTCCAGAATGGGCATATATTAGAATCTGCCTGATGATTGCCTTGGCAGTTGGAACACTTGAAGGTGTAAGGGCACAGATCGCCCTTTATAGTCTCCAATTGAGGAGGATTCGTCTTTTTGTTAGCCTTGTAGCACCATGCAAATTCTCAGTAATGTTCTGACTTGTGAGGGCCATTGCATTTGATACACTTAGCTTCTTGAATGCAGCATGAGAATGTTGAATGGCCCCATCTCCAACAATTCTTGCATTGGTGAACAACTTGTTTCATGTTGGTTCCTCAAATGGTAGCGATGTAGTTACCTACATTGAAACACCTGTTGATCAGCATTTTAGCATTAGTACCACTTTGAATGTCCCATATATCGATCCAAATAATGGTCATGTCAGATTTCAGAGAGATCTTGATTACTCTTGGTTTGGATGCTAAGGAGATATTATTGAATATGTAATTCTCCTTAAGTATTTTCTTGACCACACTAGTGTTCAAGGGGGTAATGATGTTTTCTTAAAGGTAGGAAAAACCTATAATCTTTAAGTATAACTTCGACTGAGGTAACCTTGGCAATTTGATATCATTGGAATTGATGTGATTTGTACCTTTGATGTATTGCTTAATGGTTTGAAGGTCTGAAAAAGATGCAACTTTATTAGTGACTGCAATGATATCAGCCACATCAGAGTGGATAAAATCAACTGCTATGTCAGATTTGATGCTTTTTAATGCTCTGTTCATATTCGAAACATGGGCACTACTTTCATTCATGAAGTTTACCTTGTTGTCATTGCTCATTAGAACAATGATTTGTTTACGAGACGGACTCTTTGTAGTTGAGTTAATACAAGGCTTGGGTTTAGTGATATTGTTTCTGTTAATGATTTTTTGGATACTATTGATGTTTTTTGCTTTTAAAGTGGAGAAGGTTTCTTTGATTTTCAAAACTTCCTCATTATTGCCAACAGTCTTCTTTGATGCTTGAGCATATGAAATATTCATAGCTTTAGAGTTAGTAGCTTTTTAATAGGTTTGAAATACTTTGAGATTTCTTTCACTTTCTTTGGCAATTTGGCCAGAATTGGGGGAGGGATCCTTTCAACTCTAGCAGGTTTATTAGTGTCTTTATCTTTTTCTCCTCTTTTACCATTTATTTCCATATTTACTTTGGGAGTAAATTTGAGAGATACTTTTTTTCTGAAGCTGTTCTTATGATTATTAGTGAAAAGAGAGTTCCATCCAGAGTCATAGATGGATGAAATTAGTTCCCATGCAGCCTTACTAATATCTTCAAAGTCTCTAATATCATTAGACTTAGATGTGTTGATCTTTTTGTTTTGAATGTATTTAGCCATGCAAAACATGAACTTCTTCAAATTAGATGCATCAGAAGATAAGTGTTCCAATAATCCATGAAGAGAAATGGGCTGGAAGTTACCATCCCATAGTTCAAGTTCTGTCGGCTAATTGGGGTCATATGGTAATTGTATGTTAATGACATTATCATCATCAACATGTGGAGCAGTCGAAGGATTCAGGACTGGTGCCTCATTTGAAACATGTTGGAGGCCTCGAGGTGAATTTTGACCAATCGCCTTGTTGCTATGAGGAGTTTTTGTACTGTTATTGTTGTACAAGAGTTGAGGGTTATTGATGGGTTCCATGAATTCTTTGTCTGGGAGTTCATTTTGGACATTCATCCTTACATGGTATTCTATAGAAGAGGCCTTTGAACTAACAGAAACATTTCTCAAGAAGACTTTACTAAAGAGAGAAGAAGTCTTTCCCCTAGCATCGTCACAATTGTTGACATTTTTGTAATCATCAATGTCCATCACTGTTGTGGCAACCACTAGTCACAAAGACCAATGACTATACAATGAGTAAATCTCTTAAGTAGATATCAAGTGAGAAGTTTACAAGGGAACTCAACAAGGAGTCTCTGCTAAATTAGAGTCTTATATATATGTTTTACATGTGGTCCGTGCTCACAATAATTAAACCTGCCCTCATGTCCATGCTTTGTTCTCATGTCTGCCTTATGTCTTACTCAAGGCCACCATGTTGTATATATGTGTCTTGACATTATCTTCCAGATCCTTCTACTATGTTCTAGGCCTATGATATCACATCATGTGACATGTCATGTGACTGCAGTATCATATGCCTCTTCATCGTCAAAAATCAAAAGAAAAGAAAAGCAAAATTGATATGAAATCAGAAAAATAAAAGACAAGAAAATAAAAATTGTCAGTGTCCCAAGCGTTCTATAACAATCACCAAGTCAGCTAGTAAGCAATCCATTTGAAGAGCAGTAGATGAAAAAGCTGAAGTAGAAAATATATATTCCTTAAGTCTCTATTAGGCACTGCCATACAAGATGGTGGTATAAGAGAAAGAAGTTGTTGTTGTTTTTTTTTTTTTTTGTTAAAAAATTTTTTACAAAAG
>Ga0157364_1000845_pt1 | contig 23587 bp, 12 predicted proteins | sample AttsexASBM2_FD_111476 | JGI IMG/M metagenome (GOLD analysis project Ga0157364, IMG submission 111476) | Fungus gardens microbial communities from leaf cutter ant in Ribeirão Preto, State of São Paulo, Brazil - Atta sexdens ASBM2 | ecosystem: Host-associated > Fungi > Mycelium > Unclassified ...
AGAAGAAAAAAAAAGAAAAAAAAGAAAAAAACTCGGGTGTTCTTAAAAAGTAAAAAAAAAAAAGACAGGAAACGAACAAGCCCGCCAAATGCGGGGATTACAAAAAAAAAAAAAAAAAAAAAAAATACAATCGGTATCCATCGGCAAGAGTGACTGGCCGCGCAAATGCGAGAACATCGGTCAGTCTCAATTATTCAGGTAATTCGTTGAACATCGGCGGTCCAATGACTGGCGAACGAATTTCTTTTTGTCACTCGATAGCGCGTTTACTCGTGTTTCCTCCTCGTGCCCAGCGATCGGTTATCGACGCGATGCGGCGCGCTCGTACATTTGCGAGATGCCGAATATTTTGCCGCGCAAGCCGGAAACGCAATTAACGCCCCATCGTGCATTGCCCTTTATTTAATGCCGAATGTAACGGCAACGTATCCTCACTGACAATGGGCGATAAAACGAGATTTTTCCTATGCAACTGATTTTCTCTAGCAAATACGTGCATTTATTTGTATCAAACACGTTTCGCATTGTTTTTTTTATATGATGATGGAATTATTAGTAACTTGGGAATGTTATTAATCCTTCATTATTCGTGTGGATTTTTCATGACATTCCGTCTTATAAACATTATATATATTCTTTAAATGTATAAATATTATTTATACACATTATTATCTATATTTAGTGCAAATTGTTTTATAATTAAAAAATTTTGTGCATTTATCTTTATCCAAAGACTGTATAGAATATTATCAATCTTTTTTTGTAAATCCTCAAAGAATGCAATGAAAAAAAATTGAGATTATAATGTTGGGGTGTCATAAATATCTCACGCATTGAAAAAAAAATTTACGCGAGTAATATAAAGTTAAAGATAAAGAGAGAACTCTTTAATTTTGATTTTTCTAGAAATAATTTTCTAATTGATTTTTAAATCCAAATCCGATTTACAGTCCTCTTAGCGGAGCCTTGAATTGTAAAAAACTTTACAATGCCTCTAATGCTCGACGTCGTAACTTTAGGCTGGAAGAAACTTTTTTTTTAATAAAGTGTTCTTGATCTCGAAATTAAAATTTTCTAACAAGAGTCAGAAGAGAATTTGAATACACGAGGGAATTCCGCCGTATAATTCTTTCGGGCAATAAACGTATATCGAGCTCTAAGATAGCGTTATCATTCTTAAAAGAGTACATATCTCTTAAAAGAGTACATTCTTTTCGAAGTCGTGAAACTTCTGGTCATTAATTAAAATTTTATTAAAAGTTGTCAATTAAAATTATGTTCTAAAAATTTTATTTTATATAAATAAAACCTACATTTAACACATAAAAAAATATAACCCCTCTTTCCGTTCTCGGGGTCATCATCTTTTTTCAAAAAAAGTGTGTGTACATAAATATGTATAACTTTTTTGTAATTCAGATATGGTAACCTTATTCTAAAGCACAATAGTCACATGAACTCCACATCGGTGCTTGTGTGCGTGCACTCGCAGCCGCCCGGACTCCACGGCGTGCATCGTCGGCACGGCCGGGCCAGCCGTGTGCAATACTCGGGCGCGATGCCGAGATTAAACCGTGTACCGGCGCGATTACGATCCGGCAGTATCCGATTGGCCGCCGCTTCGTCGAACGGCCGGGGCGGAGCGAGCGTAATGAGTTTCTAGCTTAGTACTCTCTCCATCTCTCTCCGTCTCTCTTTCCCTCTCGTCCGTACCGCGCTACGCGCGTACGTTGGCACTCTTTCGCTCGCTTCCTCCTCGTCTCACTCATTCCCGCACGTTCACCCCCCCCTCCCCCGCTCACGCACCCCCTCTCGCACACGCACGATGCGTTTGCACGAGTGTGCAAACGTGCACCGATACGCGTGCACGAATCTCTTCTCTGAACGCGGCGATACTTTGTGTACTTCTTTAGTTCTTTCTTCCTTCTTTTGCGATTTCGCTGCCAACATTCTACGCCTCTCGTTTGTAACTTTGTATCTGGCGCCACGATGCAATTGCACCGGGTACGGCCATTATCGAGGGACTTTTTAATCCCGCGGCAGTGAACTGTTCTTGTTAACTGTTCGCCATGCGGTTAAAGTTTTATTCAACGTTCTTGATTCAGGAGTTATGGGAATGAGGCATTAATAAAGGATAACGGAAAATAAATAATGATGTCTCGTAAGTTACATCAAAGTAAAATATTAAACGGGAAAACATCGTCCACTAATTTGGCACCATCGATGTTTTCCCGAAGTACCCCATCGATGTTTCGTGATGCTCTGCATCCTTGATTTTACGTCAACGTGATATACTCGAACCTGTGGAACGCAATTTATTTATCACACGCGGCGTTTTCGAGTTTTTTGCGTTCGCAATAAAATTGATTCACACATTACAAGAAAAGCATGAAAAACGTTATTGACACATACATTGTCTTGCATTCTTCGTCTATGATTTATATCGAAAGAGATCTTTTAGGGTTTTAAACGATTTATTCTTTTGATGTTCCTATACAACAGATATTGATGAAGAATTGATAATGATATATTTTTTTTAATTATCCAACTCAAGCGGCACTTTGTATGATGGCACGGATTGAAAGTGTATTTGCAATTAATCAAGCATGTAAAATATAATTTTTCGAAGTCTGTATGTATTATCTACCTCTATATTAAAAGAAATTTTTTAAAAGAATATATTTTTAAAAACCGGAATTAAAATTTCTACAAATAAAATCTACTACTAAAAGAATTCTCGATGTTCTAACAATAAAATTATAATGTCCGGGCAAATGAAAGTAAAATAATTATAGTGCACTAATATATATATATATATATATATATATATAATATAATGTATATTCAAAGTTTCGCATAATATTTAGACGTTTGGCTAATTTTCAGCCAGCTTGAGCGGTATTAAAACTATTCCAACGCAAGCCAAGAATGTAATTAAAGATAACACTAATGAGAATAATGAATTGAATAAGAATAATTTGTCGAGCAAGATAAATGCGAAAGCGCAACGCAGAAATATAAGCAGCTGCATTCCGCATCATCCTTTCTTTCTCTCGTCAGCGGCAATTGTAATACCTATTTATTGCCGGTGCACGATTTCGAATCTCCCTAACAAATTATGCAGAATAACGCAGCGTTAATTATGGCCGATTGCGATCGCATAATATGATATTACGAGATGGACCTTCGGTTGCCGCTGCATGGGCAATTTGTGAGTCTGCACACAAACGGCGGGCATGCCCATTAGTTTCTTTATATGCAGTCCGCGCGTAATCGGGCTCTAGTTGCGCACACCTATTAAATCCCATGGTTTGTTTGTTCACTTTTTGACGACCAGTATGCTGGTGCTTCATCTGAAATGACCGTTCCATCGAACGAGATTGAATCGAGCCAGAACTCCTCTGATGAGATTTGTGTGTAAAAAATGATTAATACCTCGTTTCTCGAATATCTACTTAGGATACGGGAATGCGAGATGCATGCACTTTTAAATCGTTGACAAATGTATGATTTATATATCCAATCTTCAAATTTTCGGTTTACAATTTCTTTGTGTACGAAAAGAATGTTTTTTTTTTCGTATATTCTTGACTCTCATTTCTTTGCGGAGAAGAAACAAATACAATAGTTTTTGCTATATTATTATTATAATCAAATATAACATTGAGTAATTTTTATTGAAATGCTGTTGGAGAAAAAGATAACTTTTACGATAATAGAAAGTAGAATTCGAACTTTAACACCAAGGAATTGCTGTCTCTTTACCGAACACTTGCGAATTGTTTTACGTGAGGCAACGTTTTACTCCAAGGTTGGTTCTTTGCGCGCGACTTCTGAAAATCGATGTCGACACGACGAATCCGTGAAACATTTAAAAGTTCTCGTTGGTGCGCCTCCATTGTTGGCCTAATACGAATGAGCCGGTATCCTTGTCGACTCTGCATTCTTCATGAGAATCGCACTCCGCCTAAAACGGATGTGACAAACATCCGACGTTTGTGGTAAAAATATCTATGTTCTACGACAGTCATTGCGTATATTCTTTTTTTGTGCATAGAGTTTGCTTTCGGAATTAGCTTTTGAAGTCAAACGCAAAGTTTCACATAAACGTATTTATAAAAAATACTAATTAAAAGTATATATTAATTATAGTAATCAAAATGCAATAATTTTGGGATAAAAGCTTAATCTCGTGAAAGATTCGACGAGGGAAGAGTTCAATAATAGAGGTGGTACGAAAAGGCTGAAACTATCATCTTTTTCGTTACTACTTTGGAGTAAATTTATCCATTTACAGCGACGCGACCGATTTCGGGTTAATCATTATTCGGACGACGCAAGCGGTATGCATTAAAGTTGATTTCTTCTCTCGCGGAATAGCCTTAAACCTGCTCTTCGGTGGCCGTAGTGGTATCGCATCCAATCTCGGACAACCGCGATCTCCCGAAGCTTAGTTCTCGGTTGGGAGAAAAGAAACGTTAGGGGTCTAATCGCGTTAGGTGCCCGACTCAGCCATGTTGCTTTCTGGTCACGTACCGCCGTAAAACAAAGGAACATTGAGCGAGACCTCACGCAGGATACGCCCCTTAATATTTAATCCCTCATTATTGGACTGAGGCCGAGCTTTTGAGACAATTGGCAGTTTTACTAGCCAATAAGGTATCGCGGAATACCGGCTAGCGGAAACATTACGATCACGCGTGCTGATCACACCAATTCCGGGGGCAAATCTAACGGAGAACGGTGAACGATGTACTGTGCAATTGCTAATGCGATAAGATAATACGTCGATGTAAATTCAAAATAAAGTTAAATATCTAAGAAAAACGTTCTGAATTAATGATTAATGAAGAAAACTATTGTTTTCACGAATTATTTAAACGTTTTATACGAGTGCCGAAATTTAAAACAGACTTTCGCGAAGAATGGAGACGACAATACGAAACTTTTCACATTTAAAAATTGCAAGTATGAACTACACGCGTGGCTTATACGCTGTCCCCATGGCGTAGTTACTACAGCACTGTTCTTGACCCAAGAGACCTGCTATAATGAAATTAGAGTTCTCGTTGACTGAGACGAGGTCCAACGTCGAGAGAGCGGCGCAGCTGTTGAAATATCACTGCTTTTGCAAAAGGTGGAACAGCCACTCGAGCGGTTGGAGAAAGGGGGTTCGGAATGGATAGACCGAGAGAAAGAGAGGGTGCGAGAAAACGAGAGAGAAATTGGTAGGAGACAACGTGATCGAGCACTGGACATAGCGCAGTATAATGAAAACATGGCCGCCACCTGAAAATCCCGGATGGCTTTGAACGGAAGTCTGAGTTTAAGTGTTTATATAAAGTTCGGTTTGTCTCAGATTACATCAATTTTTAACATAATGTTTATTTTTTAATTATTAATAGTCATGAGATACATCATTGATCAACATTTAATGAAAATAATCCATCTAGATCAGTCCTGAACATATATATTTATAGAGTACTTTTTTCCAATCGATATTTTTATTGTAAAATCGATTAGATAGTGTGAAGGTTCACGATCGCTTCAGTGATTATTTTGATGATCGTATTAACGATCGTATTAATCCGATTTTTCCATTTAGCGGGAAACGTAGCGACTTGTCCTCGACAAAATTTCATGGAGCTCGAAATTAAATAGAATTTAATCTCGGGACGCGGTCGTAGCCCGGAATGCACAGAAGTCTGGTTTACGTCATCCGTAACCACTTAGCGTATTGGAGTTTGATTTATTTTCCGAGTCAAACTGCTGCCTGGGGAGGGTGGCTACCCTCTCAATGTACTCTATTGTATTTCTATTAAGTCCCAAGCACGTTCTTTCACCCCGCACGATCGTATCGTACTGTATCTCCCGACATTTCACCCTCCTATGACGAGATCATTGGCCGCGCTGGCACGTGTTTTTTAAACACTTGTACATCAGAGAGTGCCAATTTAATCGGAGAGTCAATAGAAAGGAGACTAGTTAAATATAGAAATTGCAATAAGATTCCCGCAACGAGAATATTTGGAAAATAAAAATTATATTAAAAGTAAATTTTTGTAATATTAATTAACTCGGAGATGGCGAATAAATTTTCCCCTTCTCATCTTTTATTTCCATCGTCCCTTCGTCTTATTACGAGAGACTGGTGTACGCCATTTGAAACTTTTTTATGGGGCAATGCAAAGACACGAAGTTAGGAGCACTTCGCACCGAGCCAAGAGTGGACGTAATATTCCATTAAATCGCAATTAGCGCCAACCACGTAGGAATGCTTTATACCAATTAAGGATTTAATTAATTAATTAGCGCTCTAACTTCTAACTCGCAGAACGCCAATGAGACTTTTCGGATGATGATTTAGATGAAGACATCGCGAAACGGTAAGAGCCTGAGACATAAATCCACTGTAACGGATTAATTCCATCGTATCTCGAAAGCAACGAGTATTTAATCGTGCTGTACTATAACGCCGGCTAAGCATGATATTTACGCGCTTCTTAATCTCGTTCAAAATCTAAATTAGTTAATTGGCAATATATATCTCTGAATTCTGTATGTTTATAATAAAATGGAGCAAAGAAGAAAGACTGGATTGACAAAATTGAAAAGATTATATACTCAGAAATACTCAGAATTTTCATGATAAGCATCAGTAATTCTAAAAGTTTTTTTATTGTATTTAACTAATATTGTTTAGGCATTTTTAAATCTCTTTATCATTTTTGCGAGTATAATCTGCATCTTGCATAACACAGCTTATTTAATCATTTAATTCGAAAGGGATTGCTCGAAAGCGATTTTATCGAAGGAAAAGCAATTACCTTGATCGGTGAAGCAACGTCGCATATAATGATTGAAAAATTGCAAGCAGTTTCCCAACTTTTAACCGGTCAGCTTGCCAACGGAAATTAAGCATTCTTTTCGCATCTCCATGCGACGTTTCACGCGTCTCAGTTTGAAGTTCCTCTTAATCAATCAAAAAATCATGAAGAAATGAATTAGGTAGTAACTCTCGGAGGAATATTTCACGGGAGATGAGATGCTAAGCCCCTTCGTTTGATCTCTCGATCGAAAAACGCCGACACCAGCTCCCCCATAATTTTACACACGACACATTGCTATCAAGGTTTCATTATATGAGCTACGATGCTGATTAACATTCATAATTCAAATTTTGGGAATTTCACGATTGTTATATCTATTAATTGTCTAGTTGATCGTTACACGCGATCGAAAATGTAATGACACATCGGGGGCACAGAATAAAATCGGCACGTGGCACGCGAACCGATTCCAATGGGTGAAACGAAAATTCCGCCAATAACAATAACAACGGGAGGGTAGTCAATATAAAGATAGGGAAGAGAACAAGAGAAGGAGAAAGAATCGAGAGAGAATGCGCTCGCGGTGATAAACTCCTCGGTAGACAGAATACAGATCGAAAGTCTGCCGGCTAACCGAGTTATCGTGGCCTCCGCCGAATTACTGCACCCGCTTTCCCTCCATTTGGAAAATCCCCTGGTACTAAATAAATGTTTCACTCTGGCCGACTTGCTCGGTATATTTATATGCGGTGTTGCGGCGGCAACGGCGGCGATGTTAACCTCCCCTTTCGCTCCCCTAACTTCTCTGCGCGCCTTCTTCACCCCCTGCGCAGCCATATGTACTTTCCACAGGAGCTCTCGGAACCGGCATCGCAGCCGCAACAATGGAAACAACAGTGAATATAGGTGCTCGCAAGACGTATGAGGCTATCGTTTTCCTCGCGTAAAACTTTTCCACTCTGATGTAAATGTTTTAGGCGAACTACCGATGGGGACTCTCCCTGTACAAGGAATAATAGTATTAATCTTTTCTAGATTGAGGATGATTACTCTTATCACTTTTTCCAGTTTACGATTGTTCATTCAGGGAATTGCGCATAATCAAAGGAATAGGAAACAGGGAAGAGAAAATAAGAATTCCACAATACACAGTTTCTGATAGGTTGAAATTCTTATTCCCTGTCTTCTGTTCCTTTGATTGCGCAGCCCCCGACACATTGATGTTCACGATTTACAGTGACGCGATGTTTTCAAGCTTTGCGAGATAACGCTCGCAATAACGATACTTCTAAATCGACGCAAATCTATGCCCGCAGTGTAGGGCGACGCAAAACTTTTTTCTCCCTTTTTGAATGTTTTAGTTATATGTATTCGCCGACCGTGAGTCGCGTCGCAAACTCATAGGTTCTTGTAGAGGCCCCTCCAGAGCGATTCTCGGTCGGCCACGAAGTTTAAAGTTCCGTAGCCGCGCAGCAGAAATCGGGGATGCCCCGTGGGGAGACAGAAAGTTTCGTTCCGTCCGCCATATAGTCTGCACCGGGTAATTCAGAGATACGTCGATTTTCCATTCCGGCCCCGGTGTCCGTGACTGTCCTGTGCATGAATGTTTTAGTGGAGATAAAGCTGCTCCAAAGTGACTTCCGATCGCTTCGAGTCTCTACAATTCCCTGTTTCGCCGAGTAAAATTAATTTTACCAAGCCAATGCATACGGCGCTCGACCGCTATCTGCGATAACGATTTTAATTTAGCTTTCATTTCCGCAAAAGATCTCCGTATTGAATTGTTTGAACGCCAATGAAACGCGATTTTAATGTTCTTGTATTTCTAGCGACACGTGAGACATGCTATGTATAATTATCGTGCAATTTTCTAACAATGTACTCACACGAATAAAATCATATAACAATTACAATGCAATTTCAAATAGTAAGCTGACATTATTTGTCGCTATTTTGACGTGATGATGACATTAAAGACGTCATTTTTATATTATTATATTGTTACACGCTAAAAAGTATGGATTTACAATCACATACAAACATACACAATTACATACATACACACATGCAGTATTTATATAATTACCATCGTGTTTGTGTTAATATAAAAAAGCTATGGTGTTAAATCCATGCTTTATTCACATCTGCATAATAAAAATATATTTAACATCCATGTTATGATATTAAATCCATCCTTGATTTATAAGTCGAAATCAAATCGATATCGATTTTTTGAACCGTTTGTGTGATTTGATATCAATTACATTTTCTATTGATCTTCGAAGAAGATCGACATTTTATCAACAGCATTTTATCGAGAACATCGATGTTTTATCAACGTTGCATTGATAAAATGTCTTCTTTCGAAGATCAATAGAAAATCTTAGTAGGTATCAAATCAAACGGTCCTAAAAAACAACTTCAAATTGATTTATGAATGCCTATATTTTTTAGAGTATACATTAATATAATATTATATTATTACAAATCGCGCATCGAGAAGGAAGGATAGAAGTGGTACTACGTCGTACTACGACAGTATATAACGAAAAAGAGAACGAGGATTATTCTCAGAGAGCGTGATACTGCATGTTCTAGCATTAAAAAATTGCCAGTTGCGAAAACGGGTTTTGCCAAATTACTTCGTATATCTCAGAAAATTGCTTATTATCTAAGAGAACTGTTTCCCGAAAGGGGCCCTCGCGCGCTTTACATTCAGCACGTCGACTATCGGCGAGCTAATGGCGAACTCGTAAACGGTGAAATTTAAAAATAGATTATCCATAAAGCAAAAGATCTATTAAGGCGCGGAGTCTCTCGACCTCTCGGTGCAGCGCACGTACCATGGGATATTGCGTGTTGCACTGTTGCCTGTGTAACACCGCCATTCCGCCGCGAGTTTGATGCACAAATTGCAGCAGGCAGAAATTAAATTGCAGGCATTTAAAGTTTATCTTTCTCTCGTAAAATGGACCGCCTCTCTACCTACAATGGAGCTTTCCCGCCTCGCGAAAAAGCTCCATTGTCAATAGCGAGCAAAATTGAACGTATGCTTAGTTGTAACGAGTTTTTATAGACTGGCTGGTTAAATGCAACCAAGTGTAACAGAGATCCCCGTGGTAACCGAATTTACATTCGATGTCTTAATAACGAATGAACGAACTTATTTTCGCGAATAAGCTCGTCGATCCCTTCGATACATTTCATAACAAGCCAATCGTCGAGGTGAAACCGTTCCTTTTCCCTTGGGTTGCAGTTGGAGATTCATCTCGATAGTTGAAAAGCTTCTATTGATGTTAATACAACAAATAGAATTAAATATCCATTTCCTTTTTACCTATTGTAGTGCGCAATTAATCGTACTATGGACGTATCCGTTTCATTTCTTATTCATCTATACGGATGGTTCGGTACAATTGCAGACGCGTGGGGATTGCAAGTGCACCCTTGCACCTTTCTCAGCTCATAACTGCGATCCCTCGCAGAGTTCATAAGAGACTCGAGAATCGAGGGGTGTATCAGACCCCCCGCTGGTACAGTCGCACGAGCCGGTTCCCCGGAGAGATGCTAGTCGGGGAATCATAACAATTTGGGGCACGACGTAGGTAGGTGTCGCGCGGTCACAGTTCTCACATGGGTGTGCCGTAACGAAATTGATGTCTCTGTTTCGTATCACGTTTCGCGTGTAGGCCGCGAATAGAGAGAGGGAGCGTTCTCCTTGATTATACCGGCGAGGACGGAGAGGAGGGGAATGTTGGGCTTAAAGCCGAATCGAGACTCGCTTGTATTTTTCTTCTGTAAATTGACGTTGCTTACGATGCTAGTCGCTCGTTAGACCATCGGTACCCGGTGCATGTTTCCTTCGATTGCTTTGTCATATGTGAGCAATCGGTTAATGGAGTCCCATTACCGCGCCAAGATACTCGTAATGCTCAGCCGCGAGGCACCGACCGACGTAATGGCGTAATTATGAAGATGTCTTCCTCACGTGAAAAATGATTGAAAATTATTGATGACAGGCAATGTTTTTTCGGTGAAATCAAGGAACTCGAAAGCAGCTGTATCGCGATTATATTACATCATTAAGAGTTACATTATGAATCAAGAGAATCAAGAGAATCAAGCTCGAATAATAAATTTTCTCATTTAGGAGCTGGACAGGCAGAGTACTTATCGCTTTCCCATGATCGATCAATGCTGGGAATCGGCTTCTCGGTGCTTTTCACCCCTTTCTCGTCTGTCCATAGAATAGGGCTTGGTGCACCACCCTCTTTTGCTCCAATCAATTATTTATCATCGCCACTGCTTTGCGTTACGAGACAAATATTCTGTCTGCGTATGTAACGTGAAACTATACGAACGGTGACAGGGGTTGATACGAGCGTTCCCAAACTATTTACACGAATGCGTAGCGATAGTCTGTGATACATCGGGGACCAATCTTGAACGGATAGCTCGAGACTGTCCCTTAATTAACTCCTTTTCTCGAGGAAATCGCTTACGTTCATTGCTCATGGATGAGAAAAGGGAATCGCGTCGCTGCGACTCTTTATGTAATGTTCTTTCCCATAATATAAAGTTCATGCAGATTAACTTTTCCAAGTTCTTAAAAGCAGATTTGCATGATTTTCCTCGACGTGTCACCAACACAACAATTTCGCGGGATCGACCATACGCGAGCAGTGATAAAAGTCAGAAAGTTCTGAATAAAGGATGTTACCTTTCGAGAGGACTACGCGAGAGTACGCTTGGTTTTTCACGTCAACACGTCTCCCTGGCGAATGCCGCGCCGGCGAACGGTCAACCCGCGTTTTTCTTATACATTCCGCCTTTTTACCGTCTCTCTTTTTCTTCCTTTTCTTCTTTCTTGTTTCCATTCCACCCGCGTGTTTTACTCGCGCGCTTTTCGTGTGGGGTTTATACCAACTCCAAAGGGTAGCATGAATTATTCGAACGGCGGTGAAAACGTCTAAGTGACACATGGACGCCTGACACCTAAATTGATCCTCGATCGGGACGCACCGGATCGCGTTGGAGGTCACATCGTTCCGGTAGTTTCAGTGGGGGTCCGATTTTATAGGAGGTATTGTAGGAAGATAGCGAGCGAGTGAGCGAGCGAGAGAGAGAGAGAGAGAGAGAGAGAGAGAGAGAGAGAGAAAGATCGTGCGAGGGTAAAGCCTCGTGAATAATTCCCGAAGTCTCTGCGAAATCGCGTTAATCTGCGTTCTGGATGCGCAGATCAATTTGGATCGAAGAATACGCCCTGCCGAAGGTAATAACAATAAATCGCTTTAACTCGAAAGGATCGTTGTGAGAGAGGGAGGATAATTTTAGACACGAAGAAGGAGAATAGTCCCTTTCGAGACAAACCGCATTTATAGATTAATGAAATTAGGCTGCCGAGTGCCTTTGACGAGCGCGTCGAGAGAACGCGGACAAACCGACGAGTAAAACGGACACTTTATTGTAAGAGGGTGAGAGAGAAAAGGACTTTTTTCCACGAAACTAGGTATTACTTTGCGGCATTACCGTCCGCGGTCGATCTTACGTGCTTGACGACATTTTTAACGACGTTCACGTCGTAATATCTATTTCCCAAGTGTAACGACATGATCATCTGTTTCAAGTAGATGTAGATATTTATAAAATATACATTTATTATGATATAAATAATGAATGTATTTATTTTCTCTCTTTTTATGTCTCTCTCTCTCTCTCTCTCTCTCTCTCTCTCTCTCTCTTTCCCCCTCCTTTTTATCGATAATAAACGCTTGAATATTTATGTAAACTTAAGTTGCATAAATATTTGAATAAGTTTAAAAGCATATATGGTGATTTTTTTAAAACATACAGAATGCTATATATATGCATATATAATAAGCTTCTAAAACATAATAATGCTAAAGAATAATATAATATTTTATACTTAAAAACAATCTAAAATTGTTGTATAAATGTATGTATATGATAGTAATTACTTTTTAAACTTTTAACGATTTAAAAATTAATGATGTCTCAATTGTAATACATATTTTAGATATCTTCTATAATTATTATTTATCATCAATAAGAAATCAACTTGATATGTAACGTAGTTTCTAAAACAAAGTTTATTTAAATTTTAAGAGAATTATAAATATATATATAGCGGAATTTTTCGTGAAGTAAAAAGATAAAAATAAAAATTTTGTTGCTATTTAAAGCTTTTTAAAATTTTTTACTATTGAAAAATTTAACAATTACAATTGAACAAGTTTTATCTAATAAATTTTTCAAGGCAATTATTCTTTATATTCTCGATGAATATTATGTTTCTTGCATATTTGACTTATAAACAATATAAATCAACCATTAACATACCGATTTTTCCTTTTAAAACATCCTACACACTCTGTTGTAATGGCGGAGTTTATATGACGTATACACATGCGAAGAACTGCGTAATAGTACGTGCTCTGACCATTAGAAAAGTGCAAGCTGCACGAGGCGGCGTAATGCAAAAGGCAAGAGAGCAAACCTTAACCGCGTCGGTCGCCGTTCTACGTGTGCGGCAAATCATTTTGTTGCCATTACAGCAGGTACCGCAATGTTTATTGCGCAAACGGTTTAGCATCGTGGATTGCCCTCAAATGAATTGACGATCGAAATATTCTCGTACAACGCGCGATGTTTGCCTATTTTCCGATATTCGATACTGAATATCTACAAAACATGCAAAATACACAGAAAACGTATTTAATCTTGGGATATGCTTTGATTTCCCATTTTTTAACACTTAAATACGTAGATATAATGAATTTGAAAATACTTAAAAGAAATTAAAATTTACAAATGCAAAATTTCTTATAAAATGGATGCAGGAATAATCTCTCTTTTTTCCATTTAGAGTTTTATTTTAGCATCCACTTATATTCGGAAGTTAAAGTATTAAACAATTTATTTATTGTATGTAAAATTATTGTCTTTATCGATATAATCGCACAATAATAACTTACAAAAATAATTTAAGTTCATGTATGAATCTCATATTAAAAACTTATCAGATGAGTTTTTCATAAAGTGTTTTATATTTTGTTCGCCAACTGTTTGCAAGCGATGCATTAGTTTCTTTACGGATGATTTATCTTATCAATGCTACATGGTGCAACAAGTACATTCAAATTTTACAGCCGATATTTTATGATTTCAACGTTGTTCTGAAGAAGGATTCGAATGAAGTCAAAACAGTTTTTTCGAATTATAGTTATTTCATATTACCAGAAAAATTCTAACATTTTTTTAGAAACAGTCTAAACATTTTTTATCTTTTAGTTATGTTTGTAAAAATGCATGTTAAAGAATTTAATAATCTTTAAATATTTTCTTGCCAGCATATGTAATATTTAATCTTGAAAATATAGAGAATAATCACAAACAAAAATTCTATAAAAAATATATTTAGGAAAGAAAAATAAAGTAATTTAATTAAATTAATGATTTTTATTTACTTTAGATAAAATTTTTTTTATTTCATATAAATAGGTACATGTTGTTCCAATCTTCATCCATAAGATATAAATACCATGAAGAGAAATTCAAATAAAAATACTACATTTTAAAAATATTAATAATTTATTTGCTACACTTTTATTTTATTTTCCTTTTTTTATATTTTTTTATTAATTATCTAATAATGAACAATAAACCTGCAGAAAACTGAATCTATTATATTTAATATAACATTTTATGATTAAATTAACTGAATAAAATTAATATATTATATCTTTACAGTACTTTCTCAAACTTTTTCTGAAAATCTCATTTATATACTTGATAATATTATATAAAATGTTCAACAGATTGATGATTATACCAATTCTAAAATTAAATATTTTATGTTCTAATTTAATCTAGAACTATAGCGAAATAATCCATTTCTTTATGAAATATTATCTCTAATTATATGCTTTTAATTTTCATACATACATTCACACACATATTATTATGTATTATGCAGATGAATAATTTAAAGATCTTAATAAGATACAAAAAATAGTATAAATCGCGCGATACGATACGCAGTGTTTATCCTCTCATGCTTCCCCCTTTTCTGATTCGTTCATTGCACTCTGGAAAATACAGTTAATTACGATCGCACGTATTAATCATTCTGATAGAATAATCGTCCGCACTTTATATGGCATTTTGGATGTAAATCGTACGTGACGTGTATTTTACTACATTGTACAAACATTGTAGTTTTATCTCATCAAAACGCGATCGCGAAAATGATAGGAGAAAAATATGAAACTTTGTGAGTCATCTGACTCGTAAATATCGCAAACACAATAAAATTTCAAACGGCAGAGAGTTGTTTAACAAATTATAAACGACAATTTGAATTTAAGTTATACAAACATGCAGATATAATTACTATTGTATTTTTTAATTACATTTATTATAAAGCTGTTCAACTCAGTATCACATGCGTAAAATATTGCGCGTATAAATTCGTTAAAATGTACTTGGTAAACGATCATTATCTCAGTTTTGCATCGTGCAATTACCTGATTCGGAGATTCATGTTCTCAATCCGAAAGTGATGACCAAATTATATAAATTAAATCGAAAATTTAAGATTAAGATTAAGATTAAGATTAAGATTAACAGAAAATTTAAAATTAGATGCAAGATACTTGCGAATTTAATTACGTTTTAATGATATTAAATCATTGTTATTGACATTTCATTTTTGCCATAAATTAATATTACAATACTTTATATTTCTCTTCCTTTATTCGTAAATAAATTTTAAAATGCAACTCTCCGTTAGTTTCTATTTAAGATTCTTTAATATTTTAATTATATATACATTTAGATCTAGTGAGAAATTAAAGGCAAGAACTAATTATACTATAGAATCTTACAACAATTGTAAAGCGTTTTCTGCTGAATGCAGCCAATGCAGCGGCACTGGGTACCGAGTCGAATGTTGCAATTCAAATGACAATATGTGTGGTGTTTAGCAGTCTTATTATGTGTCGCAGACGGACGATCTTATTCCGTAGCGTACATAAGCGGCCTTGTATGCTTGCGTACTACAACAAACACCATGCGTCAGTTAACAATGAAATTTCAACATACAATAAAATAAATGTATATAGAATATTCTACAGGAACAGGGAAAAGACGGTACACTAAAAGAAAAGATTGACTGAATTGGTATAGCATTTTTAATTGATTGCCACAGCCAATTTTTGGTTGCGTTAATCTATCGAAATCCTATACTGATATTGCGAATAGGCTAACGCAACAAAAAATTGGCTGCTACAATAAAAAAAAAATTTATTTTGCCATATTTAAATATTTATTTCATTGAAATAATACGGCAAAATAAATTTTTCTGAGAAATATATTTATTTCATTGAAATAAATATTTAGATACGGCAAAATAAATTTCTTTCCTAGCAAATAAGCCATCTATTTTTTTTTTACAACTATTGAGATATATTTTACAGAAATTTATATTTCGTCATCACATTCAAATTTTGTCATAACTAATGAATATCATCGTAAGCAACAAATATTTCGACATTTTTTTCTTACTGTATTAGCGCTATTTGTATTATTCTATCTTTAACGTTCCTTAGATGTAAAACAAGGATAAAATGACACAAAGCTAATAGCGTCTCTCCAAAGACGCCCTATATCTTGCTGTATCCCAAAGTACATTGTAGACTTCTGATTTAAATGTAATTTACCTACTATTTTCAGATCGATAATGCCGGATAATGTAATCTGATTCGTTGAATTTAATCATTATTTAATCAATCCGAATAATGAGAAGAAGCATATTATATCGATTATAAATTAATGCTTAATATGAAGAACGGAATATTAATGTCTATAGTTTCGTTATAAATAAATTACATATTTCTCGGTAATAAATTTGAGCGCGGCTTAGTGTTCTCCTGCGGCAGAAGTTGTATACATCTCGTACTATCATTTTCATATAAAAATTCAAATGAGTAGACATGAAACCATATGTTAATGCATTCTGTCGATTATTAAAAGGAATTCTTTCCTTTAAATATTTATTATCTATTATATCTTTGAATTAAATTAATATTAAAATTAGAAAGTTAATCGCTGCGCAAGCCGCCGAGCACTCAACGATGAAGATATTGTTTTGCTTCTTTAGTAAATTTATTTTTGCTTTAATTGGCGGAAAGTATTTATGAAAGTTACTTTATTATTATTATTCTTTTTATAATTCCTGGAAGCAGTAAAATTGTATAACTTAAATAAGTTAGAAAAGAAAAATAAGATTTAAGACATTCTTTGTAACTTTTTATTTAATTTTTTATTTATTATAATTATTTATAAGCAATGGAATTATATAATTTTCCTTCTTAGATAAAATTTTAGAAGTAAATGAATAGAAGCTATTTTTATAAATTAATTTACAAAAATAGCTTTCCAAATTAAAATATATATCATTTATTTTAAATTATTAATAAAAGAAAAGAAAGACTTGTGTAATCGTCAAAATGTGCTGTTATAATAATATGTGTGCATTTATAAAAATATTATATATATTTATTAATTATATTGAAACAAATTCTCTTATTAATTAGGAGTCACATAACAATATTTCCATTTCAATTTTTTATTTCTTTTTAACTTTATGAAAATCATTTGTTACCTATAGATGATGTTGAAACAAAATAAGTATACGCAGCAGCAGTTTCTTTATCAAAATTACTTTGAAATATAACGCGAGGAGTAAAATACGCAGTTATTTTGACGTACAATTATTTCATAGTAACATGTTGAATATTTGTGGCAGAACTGGCTGGTGTACAGCCTTGGTGACGCAAAGTCACTGGGTACTACGGAGCCGTTGCTTATTTTGTATTGTCATTTGAACGGCGAGGCTCGACAGGTAGCGGCGCGTGCCGCTCTGCAGCATTATCGAATACGGTTTGTTGTTTTATGAACAATTAGCTTAACTAATTGTTCGTAAATTGCAGGTGTAATTTTAATGATTAAATGAAATTGAATTAAAAATATATTTAAATTAAAAAATTTTATACAAGCAAATATTTTATATAAATTTTTATTTTATTTGTATCTATTACTTATAACGAATAAGATTTCTTAGCGATATGAAATTATTTCTTAGCGATATTTCTTAGCGATTTTTATCTAAGCAATATGGAATGAAAATTATAAAATATTTGGGATTATGAAATATAAAAAATTTTGTTACAATCTTTCAAGGCAATAATGATTTTAATAGCAATACTTAGCTTCGAAAATTGCATTTAACTTTAAATTTTTTGCTAGCAAATATGTAATTTGCATGCTCATTACTTTTGGATTGAGAGTGTAGAGTGATAACATGAATTACCGAATCGAGTAAATGAAGTAATGGAAAACCATCATAGTATGTCGATCATTTATTAATAATTAGTACATTTCATTGAATATTGAGTTTGTGCACGCGAAATATTTTATATATACGATATTAAATCTAACATTGCGGTATATTACTGTAATTAATAAACATAATCGTTATTAAATCTTAAATCTCATATTTGAAGCTTCCTAAACTGCAGCATAAATTCGCCGTTTATGATTTGTGCTGAAATTCTCCGTCGATTGAAATCTCGTTCGTTTTGCCAATTTGCGATATTTACGGATGTCGAACGAATTAGAGAGCTATTTTTTTCATTATTTTTGCCTTCACATTTCAATGATATTCTATTCGCAATGTACGATTGTAAAATGTACGTATATGTATTAACATCGGGAGTGCTATACAAAGTGCATACAATTATTTTATTGTATTCATTAATATGCGCAATTAATTATGTTTTTACTGTCACTGTAATAAATATAAAAGGAGATTATTTGGGAGGAATTATACTTATATATATATATATATATATATATATATATTGGGTTGTCCGGAAAGTTTGTGCCGCAAAAGATTTAAATTTAATAACTTTCCGAACAACCCAATAATTTCGCTGTTGAGTATCAATGAATGACATATATTATTTTTCATTTTATTAAAATATTATAATAAATATTAAAAAATTATTTTTAAAAAATTATATTAAATATTGTATTTATAAATATTTAATAAAGATATTTATAAAATAGATAACAATCTATATGAGAATCTATCAGTTTGGAATAGACAGGCCAGAGAATAATGGATATTATCTTTCCTGTAATAATAATTAAGTCAGCAAGTATAATTGAGAATTCGTCTGTGTTTATTGTACGTATTCTTCCAAATAGGATCGCGACAAATATTTAAAAAATGTCATTCTGTACTTTACCGTTTTTATAGTTAAATGATTATTAGCTCACTGATTAAAAATTCTTAAAGAAAATCATAGCGATATTTTAATCTCATTAAATCAAAATTTCAAAATTAAAATTCAAATAAGAAGGTTTCCATTCTAAGATTTTTAAATCAAAAGCTTGAGAAACGTAATTTAAGATTTAATTAAAGATTTAAATTCGCGCGAGCATACATAAGAAGAAAGAATTACCTTTTTAAATGTAATAAAACGATAATTTTCATATTCATTCTTATTCTTATTCTAGACGAATCAATCGCGTGAAATTGTATGTCATCGCTGTAAATACTCTTATGAATTTTTATATGTATATTATTATATATGTATTATATATGTAATATTATATATGTATATTATTTAATTCTTTCTTTTAATATAAAATTAAATAATTAACAACAATCTATATTAATTAATTTTTTCATTTAAAATCATTAATCTTATTATTTAAGAATAAAATTTATTTTTGTTTTGATCAAAACAATTTATTATTATTCTTTTCAGATTTTTATTCAAAGGAAAAATAAAATTGTATAATTTTAATGAACTGAAAACATTACTTCAAATCATAGTGAAAATTTCACGACAAATATTTTATTTTTTAAATAAACGTTAAAAGTGTTATCATATCAATACATTATTAATATGTTAATAAATTTAGAAAAAATTAATTTAAAATGTATATATATAATTTAAAAAATATGTATGCTACTTTATTTAATTTATACTAAAAAATTATTATTTAATATTATTTTTGAAATTATAATAACATTGCAATAAAAATAAAATTATATTTTATTATATTTAATTTTATTATTATGAAAATTTATTCTTGCATTTTAAATTAATTTCATGAAAATAATCTTCTTAAATTATTTTTTCACATTTCTAGAAAAATAATATAAGATTAAAAAATTAACATTTTATCGTTATACCCATATTTTCTTCCAAAAATTAATCATAAATCTATTCCCAAGAAAAAATTTTTAGGCTATGTTTCCAGACAAACTTCTTTTCTAATTAAATTGAGATTGCAAAAAATGATACAATGAATTTAAAAAATTAAATCTCAAAACCTATTTATTAAATCGTATTATTTTAAGACTGGTTTTAGCCTAGTTCTTAAGCAGAAACGACTATAAATACGGGTCTTCTTTCGCGGTGGATGATATAGTGAACTCGATCGTAGCTTTTTCGTGAGCACAAAAAAAATGCTCGTCCCTCGTTTGGTTAAGGGGAAAGATATACATTTTCTCGATGGGACGTGGAAAATGGCGGGTCGAGCTTGTCGACAGTCACCATTTTAAACCGGCTCGTATAAAAGGACGCGCCCGCGCATTTACGCGGTCGGACAGCCACCCCTACCGGGGTGGTGCGACTAATCGATCGGTAGTAAGGAACTTCCCGGTAAGAAATATCGACCCGCCCTCTCGAGAAGGATCTCCGGTTGGCGTGCATCTCTCGGAAGATAATTAGATGACGTTGGAAAACTTGGAATAAGGATTATTGGATAACACAGGCATTGGATAGCACGGCTTCTGCAGATTTTGCTTTCTTGTCGAAATTGAGATTGATAAATATTAATAAAATTGATGCCACTTTTTGTTTTTATGGAACGTTCGCTCATACGTTTCGCTCGTACGTTTAAAATTAAAGAGAAATGCAACTGCTGCTCTTGCATTCTCTTCATGGCGTTTATGATACGATAACATGACGGCTGGGGCGAACGAACGAAAGGAGAGAGGGAGAGAGAGAGAGAGAGAGAGAGAGAGAGAGAGAGAGAGCAACAGTAAGAATATTCTCCGTAATTAAGTCCCGCCGCTCTTCCTCAAGTGGATGCGGCGCGGCGTGGCGAGATGAGGATACGAGTCTACAGTAGCGGGAGAATGAGAGAGAGAGAGAAAGAGAGAAAGAAAAAGTGAGAAAGAACTATAAGACAGCCCCCGCAGAAGACGCGAGGAGAAGAAATGCAAAGGAAGAAGCGACGGAGCGAGCGAGCAAGAAGAGAAGGAGGCGAAAAAAGGAGGCACGACGATCGAGCAATAAATAATACAGGGAGGAAAAAGGCGATCGCCTGCAACATTCTACTCAAATGTTAAATAGGTATCAATTTAACAGCGACCAATGCGCGCGCCCGTGGGCGTACTACGCCGTCGCGGGATTGGCCGGCCGGCTGACGGTGGGCAGGTTCGAGCGATACGTACGTTGCGAGTAGGCAACGCGTCTCGTTGTTCTCTGGTAGGGATGAACCACCTGGTTTCGCCGGTACTCTCACAACGTCCCGTCTCTCTCGACGCGACCGACCCGGATTCACGCACTTGCCGACACTCCGGTCAAGCCAAGGGGACCGAGTTTCAACGAAACGGAGAACGGAACGGGAATCCCCCTTCTCCGTTCGGATGTAAAACGCGCGAGCGATCTGTTTATCGTTTACTACGAAGTGCGAAATTCTTACTACCGTGCGTAATTTTCGTCCGTAAAGTGATAAAGTTTGACCCGAGAAGCTGTTCTCTTCTGACACCCTACAATCGGAAGGACTTATCAAGAATCCGGTTTAGTGGTCGGAGTTTATCCGGGAATCCCGAAGAATTTTTCTAGTACGGTGGAACGTTTTTTCTTTTCGGGGTGAAGTGGTTACCTCACGGAATTGTAGAGGTATCCTTGTTTCTGTATAAAATGACGGAGAGACCAGCCTCGAAAGAGGCTTGTTGGTCCCCGATTTGTTTTATCGAACAAAGACGTCATTCACGAATGGATTTTAGTGAAGACGGAAATTAGTGTATCGACAGACATAAAATTGCTATTTAAATATTAAGAAAGACCGATGGCTAATCGAATCAATAAACGAAAGCAGTGGAATTCGTGTTGGACTGTTACATCTTAAATTAGTTGAGAAAAAAGAGCAACGACGGAGACAGTGAATTTATAAGAAAAGAAAATGAAAAATGAATGTCTGATAAAATCTCCGTCCGAGGAACAAAATAGTATCAGAACTCGTAGAAACAAAATGGCTGCCGCATAGAAATTTTACAAGGTGGCCCAAGCTAAATCGCTTGTGCAATAAATATAAACATTCATCATTTCGATCTTCATACAATCATAATCTAGTCCTTGGCAAATTCTCTACGAGTCAACCACTTCTATTCAACATTCCACTCCCTTGTTCGATCGTCCTACGCAGTCGCGATCGATGTCACTTCCCTATTTGCTGTAGACACATGACGACTCGATGAAGACACTCGTTGTTTGAAGCACACTGCCTCTGATCACAAGTCGAATACTCGCGAGAAGGAGAAATAATGTCGGAGCACGGTGACAGCGACGTGGACGCGACGGAGGAGATCAATGTGGATGACTCGGATTCCCGAAGTTGCAGTCCGCAAAATTACGTGAGCCACGATGGCCGCCACGTGTCTCAGGAGACCTCCGAGTGTTCCACTTCGCCACCTCCCAGTCAAATCGGCGTGAGGACGCTGGCGAACAATCCTCCCCGTAGCCATCCGTTCAGCATAAGTCGTCTGCTGGGCGAAAGCGGTGTCCAGAATCCTAAGAGCCCTTCCTCAGAAGAACCTGACAGCGACAAGGAGAGAAAGTGGTCTTGGGAGGAAGGCAACAATAATAACAACAACAACAATAATAATAACAACAACCAAGCATCCTCGGTTGGAGTTCTCGATGATGGCAGGCGGTCTTGGGGCCATGACGCTGAGGAAAAACTATCGGAGAAGGACGACGACGACAGCACACCCGACACTCGCGTAAACTCTTCCTCGTCCGTACATTGCACGTCGGCAGCGGAACTCCTCGCCCCCTTCCGAGTCTTCAGCACTCCCGGTTTCATCTACACCGGCGGCAGCGTCATAAGGGTACCGGCGCACCGGCCACCGGGCGCAAACGGCGCGCCGGTCAGCGCTTTGCCCGCACAGGCGCTGATACCACCCTGGAGTTTGCAGGCCCTTCAACACAGCCAACAACAAGCCGCGGCAGCCGGTCTGCACCGGGCAAGCCTCCTGGCGAACCTCGCTGCGCATCCTCTGCAGGCGCATCCACATCTCAAGGACAGACTGGCAGGTACGCGCCGTTAATATATATCAACAATAGTAATTACTGTAAGATGATCATTGCATAAGTTGAAAACGCGTTGATGATAAGATCTAAAAATCGGCAGATAATCTTGAAAAGGCGCCATTTGTGAATAAAATGTCTCACAGCTGAATGTTCGCATTTGAATTGAATTATTGAGTAAAACTGGTTTCAGTAAGCAAGAAACATTTTGGAACATTTTATTAACATTGCTGTAACATTGCAATAATGTTGCTGAAATATTCCAAAGTGTTTCTTGTTTATTGGGATAGCACATAGAAACAATATAAGTACTAAAACGTAAATAATAAGCAAATCAGC
>Ga0157364_1000846_pt1 | contig 23574 bp, 12 predicted proteins | sample AttsexASBM2_FD_111476 | JGI IMG/M metagenome (GOLD analysis project Ga0157364, IMG submission 111476) | Fungus gardens microbial communities from leaf cutter ant in Ribeirão Preto, State of São Paulo, Brazil - Atta sexdens ASBM2 | ecosystem: Host-associated > Fungi > Mycelium > Unclassified ...
ATTTGTAATAATTATAATAATTAATCTTCATAGAATCATTAGATAAAAATTTTTTTAATAGTGTAGAATTTTTGATACCACATTGATGAAAAAAAAACTAAAAGCGGATTACTTTTAAGTCTTCTAATTATTAAAACTTTGAAGCGAACAATACTGTTAATTTCCGAATATCTTTTAAATTCTTTCACATTAAAAAAAATTAGTCTTCCATTTTGAATAATCTAATGATGCAAATTTCTTTTATGTATGTACTTTCTGATACTGATTACTTGTATTTTTCTGGAAAAGATTATTTTTTCGAAACAAAAGAAGAATATTTTTTTTAAATATGAGAAATTAAGAAAAATATTTAAAAAATTAAAAAATTTTTCCGTTTTTTTTTTTTTAATAATTTTAGTGCTTAGTAGAATTGTGATCTGCCTCTAATTCTCCGATGTGATATCAAAAAATTTCTATCGCATTATTTTAAAGATTTTTATTCAGTATAAAGATAATAATTACAAGTTATCAACTTTTAGAGATTAATATGAAAATTATTTAACAAATAATTTTTAAATTTTAACTTTAAAGAATATATAATAATCGTAGAAAAAAGATTTATAGAAACTTACGAAATTATTTTCATCCCTATGAGGGATTGCCCATTTTCAGAAATATCCTGTATATGCAATTTATAAATAACTGTCAGACTAATGTTCATCTATTATTATACATACCGATTTCTTCGTTGAATCATTGGTGTTTTTAATGTGCCGTCATGAATAATCATCTGGTTTGCATCTATTTCTTCACATTCCGAACTGTCTTCAGAAATGTCTGTAATAACATATACATAATATTAAAATATTTTAATACATCTTTGTACATCTAAAATGTTATATTATTTAACTTATTACATAACACTTAGAAATATTAAAAAGTTAAAAATTTTATTGATATAACTTTAACTCTTTTTATGCATATAAAAATGCATATAAATTTAATTGAAGTATCAAACGTATTTTTTCTGAAAGCTTTTCAAATTGCTTTGCCCATATTTTTCAAAAATTATTTTTCGGAAATATCCTGATTTTCAAACAATGCATTGATTTTATTTTTTATCCACTAATTTTAAAAAAGAAAATATTATACAACAAATTTAACTGGATCCATTTTGTCGAACACTATTCGATACATCGGATAATCCGACTGATACTGTGTAAACTGAATGCGATAGCATCGATCGCTAAGTGACGCTAAATTCATTCCTGCCTCACCCTCTTCAACACGTTCCTGTTTACGAACACGAGAGAGAACTGGACTGTGGCACAGCATAGCAGTATTACCAAGCACATTATCGATATCAGTATGCTCGCCAATAAATAAGGGCAATGTAGAGGGTCGTTTCCGTGGTGGTAATCTTCGAGGTGTCGATTGTACATTATCATAAGGAGATTTTCGTCCCCCATAATTATCTGGCGGATCAGGTGGATTTTCGACCTGCAATAAAAACAACAAACTGGAGAATTTCCTATTTCTTAATAATAATATTTCTTTTTTTTTTATCAAAAATATTAATATCTTAAAAGAAATATTAATTAAAAGAAATTTTAATAATATTTCTTTTATTTTCGTTATTTAATTATTTCATTCTTTTTAATGTAATAAATAAAATAGCGCTATAATGTTAGTACGATAACATTTGTTAATTACTTTTAATGAGCTTTTAATAATGAATAGAAAAACAAGAGGATAAAAGAATAAATAATATTATTGATTGACATGCAAGATTCAATAGTTAATAGCTATTTTCTTTATGTGATTAATATCCATATGATATATTCGTTAGCTAAATTACTTTCGGATATTAATAACTTTATTATTAAATTGTTCAAGATATTTTGAAAAATTCAATACTTTCAATAATTGATTATAAGTAAATATAAACCTAAAGAATATTTATATTTTCTAGTGCACAAATTATACGTAATACACTTTATTAATAGCTTAAATAAACTTATCTCTCTTTTTTTTGGATTATTATAATCTTTTATAATTAGAGATTTATTAGATCGTACAAAATTATTATCAGAATAACGTATAAAGTAAGAAAATAATAAATGTTATGTATTATGATCAATCTTACCCCTTCTGGGCTAGCACGATCTCCTAACGGCTCGGATGGTGGTGGTGGAAATTCGATAGGAAATCTAGAGAGGCTTCTTTTAATACATGTCTCAGGTTCGGGGTTAATACCGATATCGATCTTCTCATATGACTCGGAAGAGTCGGAAGTGCTGTTAGGAATTTCCACGGGAATCCTGACGACTCCGTCAGGAACATTGGAGGAACTGTCCATCCACCATGCCTTCTCCCCAGATTCAATATGTCGGATTTTCTTAAGCGGTTTTGAAGAGTAAATACTCTCGTTAACGACAGAGTTGTCAGTACTTTGATTATCAGCAGGCACCACTGGAATAACCTCGATGCCTTCCGGAACGTTTTCAGGATCGTCGCTCATCCACCACGCTCGTTCACCGGACTGCTGATGCCTGATACGATTTCGTCGATCAGCTGACCGAAAACTACCTCGACTAGATCCTCGTCTCGAAATAGAAGACACCGGTGATTTTTTTGTTTCTTCCGTTGCAACATCATCTAACGACCATGCGTATTCTTCTGATCCTTGTCGCCAAATTTTAAGTTTATATTTTCCTGGCAACACGTACAAAAAATAATATATGTATAAATGCAAGGATTTAATAGTATTTTTAAATTAAAATTGCTAAACATTATAAATAATTTATAAAAAGAATTAATTAATTAAATGTTGATAATTAAATCATAAAATAATTGCTATTAATTAATTAATCATATCGATACTTAAATATGCAATAAATGTTGCAATAACTTGTTAATTTTAAATAAAAAATGATAATTATATATTTTCAAAGTATTTAATAATGAAATAATAATTTGTATCTTTTACTATCACATGATTTTACAAAACGTGATTGAAAATATAAACTAAGCATACCATCTTATATATTTAAATATATTACACATATATGATAAATGTAATAGCTTGCTATACATATATATAAATGTAATTAACTTACCGTCATCCGGTAAGGCCGTGCTAACTGTTGTGTCCTGACTAATGTCATTGTTCCATGAACTAGCTCTTTGAATTCCCTCAGGAACATTATCGGAATTTGAATCCAACCACCATGGCTTTTCGCCGGAAGACTGATGTTGAACCTTCATATTATTTCCTTTTATCCCGTCATTCTTTGGGGAATTAGTGAGGCTAGGATCCTTTGATAAATTTTGACCAATTGACTTCGAAGATGGCTGTCCTGATTTATTATTGACTTCATAATTTTCTTCAAAAGACTCAACCCAACCATCTGATTTATTTGTATCATCGGAATCTTGATTTTTATTCTTAAAAAAATTTGTTACTGGCGCTAATGCTCTCATCAGAAAGGACTTGGCCTCTTCTGTCTTCACGGAACGATCACTTTTAGATCTTGGATTAGAGGGTGGTCTAGGTGGTTTCTCCGTCATCATTGACATATCATCAGCCGACGACGCCAACACGCTTGTTTTCGACGATCCCGCACTGATTTTACCTTTCACTTCGCGCGTAGGCGATTTTGTTCTTTTTCTTCTCCGTCTCGATCCTGTCTTGTCAGAATGATCGTTGTCATCTTCGCTGCTGGAGGAATTCACAGAGGTCGACTGACTACTAGTACTAGAATTGATTCCAGGTGGCCTCTTTTTTATTCCGCAAGGTGACTTTGAGCCACTTTTCGATTCTTCCCATTTAGTTGAACCATTCGAATTATTTCTGCCAAGCATTGGCTTTGATTCTGCAGACGGAATTCTGAACCTCGATTGTCCAGACTTCATTGAGGTTAAGGATCCCGAAGATACTGTCTGGGGAATATGCCCCGAAGTCATTTCAGAATCCTGAGAACTGACGGAAATATTCCTTTGACTTTTTTTTCTTCTCACGTACTTAGAGCACGATAAGTCACCGTTCTCCATGTTCAAGGTCGACTTGCGGAAATCCTTGTTCACGTACTTCGCTGCCACGGTGCACTTTGGCGTGGCGGCGGTCGTAGTATCATTCTTCGGCACAGGTGGTTTGCCGCGCGCGTCCGGCGAACCGCCTTGTCGTAAATTCACTGACGATAAGATCGAACTGGTGGATGATTTTCCGGGCGATGGCGGCGTTGTCGTTTTTATTTTTATACCCTGACTCGTCACCGAACTAGCTGACGATGATTTCGATCTGCCAATTGGCATATTTACAGAAGATCCATCTGACGAGCCGGTTCGCGTCATTTGACGCGGAATGTTCTTCATCGATATATTCCGAGTTTGTGATGTCGATGCTGAACGGCTTTGCGAAGAACCGCTTTTAATAAAAAATATTAAAATATTAATAAAAAAATTAGTTACTTAATCCAGATCGGTTTTAATCTTTTGCGCATTTTTTCTTACAGATTTGTAATCAATTTTTGCGTCTTTTAAAGTCATAGATCATTTATCGTAATTAGATCTTTCCTACGTTTTTACATTACATATAATGATTACGCACTATAATATTCAGTTCTTATATGATTTAATATAATTTATATACAATTATTTTCTAAAATTTTTATATATTTAATAAAATACTTTTTATGACAGAAATTTTATTTGTTAAATGTTATCAAAAAACAACATTAACCTATTGTTTGTCTTTTTGATGAATAAGATAATGCAATTTATTCACATTATAATAAAAATACACGCAATTTAACAAATTATAATTAATTTTATTATAATCTTGACAATTTATAATTAATATAAAAAATTTCTTTATGTATGTCTAATAATAAACTTTATAGGATACAGGTTTACATACCTTGATGTCGAATCTTTTCTTTGTGAAATATCACGCTTTTGAGAAGTAACTTCTTCATTTTGATCTTGACTATGCCCTTCGACAATTCGAAGAGATTCTTCTCTAGAAGAAGAGTTGGTATCAGATTTGGAAATGGATCCTCTTCTTTCGTTGTAAGTGTTAAGTTTCGATGGTGTTATTTCATTCTTTAAAGAGCATTTAGATATTTTTGTTTCATTTTTTGGTGAAGTATGTTTCAATCGCAAAATGGACGATTTTTTTTTGTTATATTCATCACATTTCGATACATCTTGTGAATCCTTCGTTATTGAATCCTCTCTGCGATAAAAAGCGAGATTCTGATTATTGGAACTTCTTAAATTGTTGGAGCTTCCGTTTGTTTCAGTCTTTCGTGCACCACAGCAACACCGTTCACTACCATGAATTCTATCGTCTTTATTTATGCTATGAATATTTTGACAGTTTGACGATGTCTTCAAATCATTAGACGTTAATAAAGTCTCGTTATTAGTTGTGCAACTTAAATCACTGAAAAATTTCTCATTTTGATTTTTATTATCAGAATTATGTATGTCTTGATTTAAATTTGATAATTCTTTGACAGAAGATTCATTTTTCGATGCTTCTTTCATTCTCTTATACGTGAAGTTATTAAGTCTACCACTAGAAGAGCTCGCATTAGTATATCCTCTAGACGAATAAATAGATGGATTACCAGTTGAGGATGCACTTGAATATTTATCCAAATACGTTGACCAGGGTACACCAGATGCTCTGTTGCTGCTGCCATACCTCGAGAATCTTGATGGTTCTTCCATTTGATCACACTGTATTTCTTCGTCAGTAGTATCCGCCAATTTTCGATGTTTAATCACTTCGTTTTGTTGAACGATGTTGATCTCTGCTCGTTTATTTCTGACATAGGACGAAGAAGCTGGAGGCGTCGGTGAAGTACCTCTTGTCACTACCGTTAATGTCACAAACTCGTTATTAGGAAGTTTATTGTTGATTTCATTCTCTTCTATTTGATTTGTAGGTTTTGACAATTCGTGGTGATTATCTTTGTCAGATTTCATAGCAAACCTTGATTTTTCTTTTTCTTCTTCTTCTTTTTGATTAGTTGCTTTATTGTTCAAATTTCGAAATCTTCCTCCTGCGGAGTAGTTTATAGTTGTGGACATTCGTTCGTTGCCACTTCGCGATGAAAGAAATCGCGAACCAGCTGCCGAAAATCTCGAGATTGTTGAGCTCGATTCGGATGTATCTAAAAAATTTATTTCTTTTAACATTAGTTGTTTATTTGTCAGATTTAAAATGTTATAAATTATATAGAATAATAATGATTAAGAATTTTTAAGAGTTGTAAAGTATTTACAAAATATTAATTAGCAAGCAAATTTCAATAAATATCCTTTCAAAGTTTGTATGTATAAAGTTTATTATTAATGTAGTAGAAACACTTTAAAAAATGTCTTACTTTAAGAATTCTGAATTTTAAACATATGCCTAAATATGCAAATTATTATATTTATACATAATATTTATAATAATAATATAAAATACTTACAAGATTTTTCTTTCATATTCTTTAATTCATAATATAATACATAATTAAAAGTTGTGCACAATAAAAAAATATAATAAAAAACTTACTAGGCGAAGCAGCTGAACGACTGTAAGACGGCGCTCGTGAATAGACTCTGAAAGAATTCGTTTTTCCGACACCGACTTCCGGACTGGGCTCACGCGACGTTTTTCCGGAATTGGGACGTAATCCTCTATAGGAAACCGGCGGATGGTCCTTCTTTTCGGTTCTACCATCGTTACCGTAACTTCGGCCGAAACTCGATCCGGGATATGTGCTGGATCCGTACCTCGATATTCCTTCGGGTTCTCTGCTCTTTTCCCGCGAAGCCGGTCGGTTATATCTGTCCAACACGGAAGACGGCCTCTCCGATGTTTTGCCAGCTGAGAACGAGTACTTCTCAAGGAGAGACGACCTACTATCAGATAGCGGACTTTTCGCCCTCACGTCTTCGGACGACGATCTTCCGGAATGCAATCGACTTTTATCGATATTCTTAGTACCTATGATTTAAGAAAAACTTTGACTTGTGTACGTCATTTTTCTCTTAAAGGAATAATATGTGTGCATTTTTATATTACTAAATATTGTAATTACTAATTATTTTTAGTTGTAGATATAAATTTTATATAATATTGCTAACATTTAATAACGCTATATGCCCAAATTTTGTGCAGTACTAATATTACAAACAGAATTAATTATTGATTATTGTAAGTAAAATTAGCAAATAAATACTTTTGATATAATATATATATATATATATATATATATATATATATATATAGAGACATATATATATATATATATGTCTATATATTATATAATATATATAGATATATTATCTTAAAAAATAGAATATTTATAATACACATATTTATAATACAAAGTCTTTAAGATACAAAATTAAATATAAATTTTTAAATATAAATGTTATATACATATATCTTTTGATCATATAAATAATATACAAATAATATAGACAAATGAGATGACAAATACAAAATATTGTAAATACATAAATATCTTACATGAATATTTGAATACTGGTTTCTCCTCGAATTTATCCTTTTTAAGAAAAGTACCTCCAAAACCAGCAAGCGCCCGTTCCTTGGCAACAGTTCGAGTAGAACTCGATCCGATTCCAGAATAACTGCTTCTACAGCTTGGTAGGTTACTTCCACCGGAAGCATTTCTACCGAGTATGCTGACGCCAGGTCTACTTCTGTATGCTCCTGTATCACCCTGTAATCACAAACGAAAATGCACAATTTTTAACTATTTATCTTAATTTTATAAATGAGCTTTGCGTAGTTTGATTATCGAATACCTAAATAGATTTATATTATAAAATGATACCCTAAAAGTGTGTGTATACCTATTATATAAAATTTCTAAAATCTTATTTAAATAAAATTCACATCTTTATTATATAGCACTGTAGAAGATTAAAACTTTGATAAATTGTTTAAATTATATTTCATTTTGCAATACATTATTAATGATTGTAATAGCAAAATTTATCAATTACTTCTTGCGTTTATAGTAAGAAGGGATCAGACGTTAAGCTAATAAGACATTCGCAAAAAATAGGGCTGTGGGTGCTCCAGGATATTAAAGATAATGAGGATAATACGGATAATGTGTAGTTTGCATTACCAAGAAGACGCATCTGATGAATGTCTTCATCAAGAATCTTTTTGCTCAACGAATAAAAATAAATTTAATATATCATTATCTTTAAAGCAAAATATAAATATAAGTATAACTAAATATTATTTTGAATAACATCGGATTTATAAAATATCATAATTGAAGGAATGGGCGAAATAAAGAATCTATTACAAAATCTTGATAATAATAAAAATTACAATAATTTGCTACTTTTTTTATTATACATAAATGGGTACAATATTAAATGAATTTATGTAATGTCTTTAAGAAGTTACATGTTACAAATCTTCTCTTACGATCAATATTACAAAAGTTAATTGCCGAAAAAAGGAGTAGAATTGTGCTTTTATTCCGCCCATCTCCTCAATTATGATATTTTAGAAATCCTGTTGACACTGTTAAACACGTCACAATTGAAGAGATGTATGTAAACAAAAAATAATAATTTATATAATTGTGTAATACAAATTTGGCAAAGTGCCCTTAATCTCAAAATAAACACGGCAAAATAGATACGGAGAGTAATAACCTTTGCATTTCTTGCTTGTATAACGGGTGGCGTAAATAGAAGCTTATATTTCTTTCAAAAATTGAAGCAAATATATAAAACTTTATGATTTTTTAATTTATTTCTTCTATTACTTGTTATATTGTCATCACAAACAGTATGGAAAATTGTTCCCGGTTTCAATTTCACTTTTAATTAAATTCAAATAGCAAAAATCCATTATAATGGACTTATAACGAAACTTCCGACCTGTTTTTCGAACTAGGTTTTCTTAAAAGATCATTATTATGCTAATGACATTCGGTGAGATAATAGAATTACGACAGTTGTTTCTTAAGACTGCCAAAGTAATTCCTTCGAGCGAAAGCACTATACAATGTCGGAAACGATAAGTCCTTTCATCACGTCATATCCAACTCCATTATCACATTTACGCTCATTTAAACTACAAGAAATAATGTGATTCGTTCCTTGTCATACAAAATTGTAATGTTTATTATATAAAACAGAAAAATATTTTGTAAAGAAAAATTACTTTATAATAGATTGTTTGTTTACAATAAATTGTTTGAACTCTAAATCTAAATAAGTGGATAATGACATCAGTTCCAATTATGCCATTGCTAAGCAGTAAATTTACAGTGAAATTTAATTAAATGTAAAACGTGAAATCCCTAACCTTGAATAAACTATTTTTTTTTAAATTATTTAGTATAAAAAGTGTAGTAAGTGAATAATATAATTTTATTATTTTTAAAAAATGACATGTCTCAAATAGATTTAATTTATTCAATTAACAAGAGCCTTTTATGATACAAAATGCATACATTACATACTTCACATTTATATACAGTCATTTTAAAGATCGATTGTTTAAAGGAGAATTTTAGTTGGAATATGAAACATGTATTAAAATGTCGATGCGCGCGTTTATACAGCGATTTTTATTTATGCGATGAAAATTGTACTGTGCTGCAAAATCTACATTCGACTATTGTGTAGAAATACATGTCACGAAATATCCGTCTACACTCGAAAATTTCCAAATTTACGTGAATATGAGTGCGAGAGGAAATAGTCGTTTAGCTATCTGGAAGTCCAACGCGATATCCACCATCGCGGACTAGGTATACGCACTATTGCATATTATTCAAAATACACGAGAGTAGCAATATCACGATATGTTGATATTTGTATTATCATATACGTATACTATTGATCGTTAAATGTTATCATTCTCACGTGCTGTATCTTCTTGTCTCGAAAGTCAAGTCGGAGTATATTCTCACAAAGAATAAAAAAAATTTTAACATTTTTATTTAAAATTGGAATTTAAATATTTGCATTTGTTTAATAAAATAAAATAAAATATAAAAAATAATAAAATAGAAAAGAGATAATTTCATTGTGTGAAAAGCATTGAATACTTGTATGAGATAAATAGCTAAATTTGGATAGCAAACATGCAAAATAGATTGTCTAAAAACATTAATTAAATTTTTTTTTTAAGTTGGACTTAATTAATTTTATATTATTATATCACATTTAATAAAAATTTTTAAAAAATGGTTGGTAAAAAATGTTTATTTAGAATATAATATACTGAATAAATTTATATGTCGTACAATTTGTATTTCATACAAAATGTAGATATACAGCTGTTTATACAATAAACTGCTTAAATAAATGACATAAAAAGCCAGAACTTTTAAAATATTATGTAATTGAATCAAATGCAAATAAAAATGTAATATGATTCGATTCCTATAAGATTTTTAAAACTGAATTTTAACGCTGCTTTGAACACTAATGGCTCAAATATATGCAATGAATGTGATAAGTCTTTTCTTTTCGTAACTTAGCATGTTTTTTAATTATTTTAATAAATTTCATTTATTTAAAAGAAGTATTCAAGCTGACGAAAGACTAAATGTTTTATTCATGATGATGTGGTACATTCTTGATGACACTGATGAGGATGTGGGCGACCGATGCATCGTGATACCAGTTTGAGGGGAGATCAGATAATTGAAGAGTGTCAGCCTGATTTAACCTCCGGCGACTCGGTGCATTATTATAATTTATGACGCACGACCATCTGTCACGAACTCGATGGAACAAAAATGTTACTTAATTGTTTTCTTAAATTGTTAAGTTCTTAAATAGTCATTGATCTTTTTGGACCACCCATATAAATAAACCAATATAAATAATTTAAAAATTATTTTATGCTATTATATCAAAAATAATTTTATATTTATGAAACAATTAAAAATTAAATCTTTCATATTGATAAGATTTATCTTATATTTATCATAAAATAGAAAAATTTATGAAGTACTATTTCTAAATAATTGCGATAGCAATTTATATATTTTACACATTCTAAATTAATTTTATTATCCTAACAAAAGCTAATTAAACATTTGTTATTAAATAATTTGCAATTATTTTATAAAGTATTTAATAGATAATAGAAAATTAACTCCATTGCATAATATAACATATAGTTTTCATTAGTTATCGTACGAGAAAGCAAATTAGGTTGTCGTTCACAACGCGCAGTGGTCTGTTATTTTACGATTCGCACATTGGGCACATGCCAAGATTTTTGGCACGTCACGATGTGAATCGAGAAAGCGATTTCAGGGAGCTTCGCCACACGTGCAAACACGTGATAGTTTTAGAAATGATATTTTGAAAGTAAATTCTACATGATACCCAACTTTTTGGGTATCATGTAGAATGATTGACATTTTTTCTATTATTTAAATATTATTTAAATTAAAATTTACTACATATGTAGTAAATTCACACAGAATTATACTTGCACTTAAAATCCAGTTACTGTTTAAGGTTTGGTTCTGTAGGTGTTTCTTATATAGATGATCCTATAAGATTTAATATTGATTATTTAAATTATGTTATTCTATAACATTTGATTTGATATAAATAGATAAATTCACATCATCTACTTTTAAACAGAAAAACAAAGTATGTTTATATAATATTGTAATAAAATTATAAATTCTTAAGTAAGTAAAAAATTAAATTGTGCTATGGAAATAAAAATTATCGTACATAATAATTATCAAATTATTAAAACAACAGATTATGTATTAAATTACATGTGTTTTATTTAAGCCATATTATTATTTGACATGAAAATAAGAAAATAAGGAAATGAAAGAACAAACATATTGTTTTATGGCATAATAAGCTACAAAGCTTACTACTACTGTATTGATTAATGTGTATTAATTTCAAATAAACTTAACACAAAAAAATACTTTAAGTTATATTTCTATTTATTATTAATTATTAAATAGTAGCTGTCAAATGTTTTTCTCAATTATAAAAAAATAGTTAAAAATAATTAGTTCTGATTTCATAATTTCTGTTAATATTTATTAACAAATTTCTAAAATAATTTTTGTTAAAGTAACAAAATAGAAATTTTAGAAATAATTTACATTGTGACTCAGATATCTGACACTCGTCGCAGCAAATTATCTGTACAATAAGATAGCTGATAATACTTAAATGTCCTTGAAATTTTAACAATACTTAGGAGAAATAAAGAAGAAGGTGGTATTATGACCAGTGTACATATAATAAATTATAATAGCCTCTCTTAATATTTCTACTGTTAAATGACAAATTTTAATAATTACTTATGGAATTATATGTTCAATAATTTGTCACTTAAACTTTAACGTATTATTACACAAATGTATGTACATTTTAATGTCTTGTTCATTATATTAATATTTTATTTAGCTATACATTTTGAGTTATGCAAAGATAAAAAATTAAACAACGCTATGGCATTTTGCAACGTGGCCTTTTAAGCATTAATTACTGACAGTCTTTCTTTATCAACTTTTATCAAAATAATTTTATTTAATTAATTGATTACAACTCGATTGTTAGTCTATAGTTTGTTATATATATTATAAATTTTTAGTATTTTTAGTAACCTAGAGAAAAAAATTATATGTACATATGTTTGCATACATTTCGCAATATCTTACTTTTTTGTTAATTTTGTCATCAAATATTTTTTTACGCAACCAATTTTTTAAATCTATTTTTGTGGAAGTTACATACCATCCCTGTTTTCTTCGAGCTATTATGCGATTTCGCATTTTTATAAATAATGTCTTAAGTAATAAATGTTTCAATAACTTTAAGTCTAGAATCGATTAAACACTTTGATGAATGCATTAGTTAAATTTAAAATTTAAATATTGATAATCAATCAAGTTATTGCATAAATAAGAGGTCATAATACCACCTTCTTCTCTAACAAGTAAAAAGATTTCCTTCGCGGGTACAGATTGGAAAATGTCAGGGTATGGGTTCTGATGGGAAAACTGGACGGCTTGCCGTGTAATTGGAAAACTTCTGGCACCGTGTAAACTACCGGAAGTTTTGCGGCTGAAACTCTTCGGTCCAGTCTCAAAGACGGTAAACTTCTCAATGACGTTACGAGCCGATAAATCGTTCATCATTACGTTGCCGTTGTTGGATTGCATCGTCGATATTACGAAATATCGATCGTTCATCTTGTTTTAACGTTTTGTGAGATCTATGATGTTCAAGCGCAATTCTAGGAAGCAATAACGTGTTATTATGTGTCGTATGACGTTGGATATTGTTTTCCTTTCTGCGAATACGCTTATTGAACTTAATATTTGGTGCTTGATATAAAAGATTTAAATTAAAATACAATATTTTTTAATTACAATTTGTTTATGTTAAAAAAAATGCTATATATATATATATGCAGATTTATATTAAATATAAATATAGCCAAAGATAAAAATATTACTAAAAAGATTTTTGTTATTATATATATTGTGTCAAAGGAAAACTGTTAGTATAGTATAAAAATGTTAGTATTATATAAAGTCCGTATTAATCTTTTAAAAAACATTAACGAACGTTTAAATCTGTGGTCACACAAGAATTTATAGTAAAACGATAGCTGCAATAGATTAGTCAAGTAATAAACATAAAACCTGAAAAATGATCACAATTTACAATCTCATGTGGAACTAGTGGAAGTAAAACGGCAATTTGAACGATGTCTTGCAAATTGAATCTAACACCAACAAATGGATCATAAATTTTTACAGTCATATACAGATGAGTTAACCTGTTCCATCAAACAGACGTATCATTTCTGCAGACGTGAACTGCACAATTCTTTATACATATCTCCCTGTCACCGTGTATTTACACATAGTTATGGCAAATTGCTTTCGTAAAATGATATCTCATTGTCATTGAAATGATAAAAGAATGTTATAGACAAAGTAGAAAAGTGTAAACAGATGGACATTATTATATGCTACGATTAATTTAATAGAATTCAATGTCTTCTGTAGTAATAGTTTATAAAAATATATTTGTAAAACTATTATTATTTTTATATTTAGTATGATTTCATTTATTAAACAGTTATAAGGCTATTAGTTTATTAAAACAAAAATAATTCATTACCTGTAATTTAAATAAATAAATTAATTTTTCTAAATTTTTCAACAAAAGATTAATTCTATTTGTGCAAAATCTTTTCATTATTCAAAATTGTAAATCATTGTATATTACTAACAGTAATTTGTTGAAAAAATTAAGATTATTTCAAAATAATTATGCCGAAATTCTATAAAAGATTTTTAATTCTATAAAGGATTTTTTATAAATTACTAATTTCATTCTAAATGATTCTTTACATGTGAATTGTCGAATATTTACAGAAGTACACTTATCGATTTGGCTCGACACTATACAGCGAGTCAACCTGCGCGGGATGAAATTGGGTTCAATTCCGACAATTGATCCACCAGATCAGCTGTGTTTGCCAACCTTGCCCGACGCGACGCGTCGCTAACAAGGCGTCGACGTCAAAATAGCGATGCATCGATGTGCTAGTTCTGGTACCTCGAATTATCCATTTTCGTTGGAAATTTGATGGCATAGAACATAGGTAAACTTTTTATCAGTTTTGATTTGACTGTTGTCTGATTTTAATAAAACGAATATCCATAATTGTAATACACACAAATCGCATAAAATACTGATCGAATCTAAACACATACATAAGCTACATAAACTGTAGTGTAATATTGAAAATTTTTTTCTATCTACATGCATATTTAAATTAATATGTATTCTAAACGATCATATTCTAAACAATATTCTTAACAATCGTGTTCTCGTTTACGTGTATTAAAAAATAATACAAGTTAAAAAATATCGTTAATGTATATATATATATATATATATATATGTGTGTGTGTGTAAAGTTTATATTGCTTTTATTTAGCTATTTCTTAATTTTTTAAAATATTAAAGGTAATAAAAAATAATTTAAAGCAATATATATATCTATTTAAATGTTGAAAATCATAATTTTTGAAAGATATAATCTAAAATCTAGATCACATTAATAAAACAAACGTCTAACATAACTTAAGATACAATGACAAAAAGAATGAATTAATATTTATGAATATAAATTTGTTCATAGTTTCAAATTTTAATTTTTTACCATATATTATCATATTTTATTATAATTTTGCTCATAATTTTGTTTGCCATTTCTTAACTTATAAATATTATATAAAGATGGAAATTATTTATAAACATATAAATGTAAGCATTACGTTGAGCAATAAGTGGTGAAGCAATCTTCTATTTTAACGACGTCATTATAAATCGGTATATTCATAAGTATAAATATAATATTCAAATTATCGGTTCTCTTTTCGTTCTCTGTATCATATGAAGTCAGCATTGAAGTAAACACGTGGTAGTTTTGGCATTCACCGAGACTTATGATTAATTCAATAGCATACTTCAACCAGTTTCTCTCGTGCACGCCCATCTTTTCTAATGTGCACATCTGACAGTTCCGTACTCTTTCGAAATTCAGAAACTGAAGTCCATCTACTTCCGTCGCCTTGGTGAAAAAAGGGCAAAACCGCGTCTACGACGACGTTTAAATATAGCAGCGAGTTCTCAGTTATAACCATCCAAGCTCTCACTTTGCAGCATCCGCATGCATATTCCTTCTTGCTGCATTTTATCAACGACGTACAAGAAGTTGCAAAAACTTTCTGGTATTTTTACAGGAAAATTTAAAAAAAAAAACAGAAAAAAATGAAGTTATTAAGACTGTGTATGTATTCCATTTTATAAATTCTTTTTAACTTGTTTTTACTATATGAAGTTATAAATAGAACTAATCTTACGTTACGTTTGCAACTTGCAATTAATTACATTGTAATATTATAGAATACTTAATAACGTTAATACTAATGTCATGAAGTAACATTATAAAGTAATTAGTCGCATAATAATTATATATAAATTATAATTTCAGTATTTTATTAATATATATAAGTCTTATTATTTAGTTATAACTTACACTTTATACTTATATACTTATATGTTATATATATGTTTTCATGAATTTGATTAATTTATAATTTAAATTACAAAAAAGATATTTGCAGCATTATTTTACGAAACATTTTATTAAAATTATTTACAAACATAATTTTAATGAAATCACTTGTAATTTTAACATTAATTTCTTTCTGAACAATTTTGAAAAGTTTCTTATTTCTCTATTTAAAAATATATTTCCATCTATTTTTTTTTAAGCTTTTAAAGCAATTGCTTACTTCGTTATACTCGCCATAGTATTTTTAAAGACCTCTTAACAAAACGTCATGAAAGCTAAATCCGGCGCGTAGCAAGAATTCATCTCCTTTTTTTTCGAGAGGCTTCAAGTTGCGTAGCAATAAATATCGAGCTCTATTGCGACGCAAAGCCAAAAGGAGCACAAAGCGGATATGAAAGAAAGAGGAACGGTACGCTCGATTAAAAGCATTCACACCATCGTTTGCAGCCGCGATTGCTCCGCCTGGAATATTCAAAGAAGCCGTTAAATCCCTTTCTCCATTCAGTCTAGGCGACTGTTCTGCCCTGCATCTTCATTTAAACATTTAAATGTATTTGAAGCGCGTTTCAATCCATAAGCGCGTGTTTAAGGAAAATTATTAAAGCTAGATATTATTAATAACAAGCAATATAATTTTAACGAACTATATCTTTCTCGTCTTCAGACAAAGTTTTTGCCGTATTTAACAATCACTTCCGCCCGTTATTGGCAATAAAAAGCATCAAGTTACAAGCATCTTCTTGTACGAAAGATTTTTTATACAAAAAAATAAATAATTCGAAATTAAATAAAGTGAAGATAAATAAAATTTAAATTAAAAAAATAATTTTCCTTACCTTTTCCATAATCAGCCATTTATAAACTCAAGGCCTAATACATTTGGTATTTTGTCTGAAGCGTAAATATTTCGTAAATCTAAATTTATTCATGATATCATCAAATGTGCCTCATATCGTGCTTTATTTCGAGACATTGTGATAGGGAGAGATATTATTATTTTACGATTTCCGCGAAAAGACGGAAGAAGTACATTTAGGATGATGAATTAACAGGGAGAAAGTGTTCATTTATCACAAGTGAGCATATTACTTATGTTCGTTGACAAATGAAAAAAGTATGAAGAAAGTGATGTGAGAGGAATACCAAATATGATCACTGAACGCATATAAAGACTTATTATATGTTAATATGACGCTATTTACATCGAAAAGAAAAAATATAATTTAAATTCTTTATATTTAATTGATATTATAAATTAAATGCTATTTTCCATATATTGTATTTGGAATTTTTATTTGTCATCAATTTGTTTATTATCTTCATCTGTTTTCACGCGATTAAATATTATATATTTTCAATAAAGAATTAAAAAACTTCAAAACAATTGAGGATAAAGGAGAAAATAAAAAGATTAAAAGGTAAGGTAATAAATTAATTTAACAAGAAATTAATTATAAAGAATCAAATTGATTTTATCTTCTCAATACAACATTACAATGCAATTTATTTCTTTATTATAAATTTTAAAATATTTCTGCCATTTTATTTTCAATTTTTTGTTTTTATTTTGAATTTTTACTACAAAATATTTTTATTCCAAAATTAGAAAGATATCAATCTGATTTACGATACAATATCCGTTTCTGAAAGCAAAAGTAATTCGAGCCTGGGAGAGACAGAATTGTCTGCGACAAATTTCCTGTCCCACATGATACATCGACGCATACTTCCGTTTGCGCGTTGCTCCAAGCTCCAGTCACCTGAAAAAGTCAAGAGGAAGACGACCCTCCGGCCCAAAGGGATGCTCTTGCATCCAGGTCGCGTACAAAGATCCTATTGGTCGACGACGGCAAACCTCATGAAGGCTCTAGGGATCTCTCAGGAACTTTCAGGAGGAAGCTATGCCTGTACGACGTGTCCTGTATCAAACTTGGCGCGAATAGCTCGTAAGACAAATCTCCTACGCAACATAGTATGGCTGAGTCTTGTGAGCCGCTTTGAAATTCGACACCCGATACACCACATCGCCTCTAACGTCAATCACAAACGTATATTCAAGAAAAAAGAAAGCACGAATATTCACGTACGGCGAGAGCAGACATCGTCTGGGAAAGACGCGGCTAATTTTGCTAGCCGCCACGTCGCGTTGGGCCGGGGCGACTCGCGGTGCACGAAAATGTTTCTGGGAGGCATGCAACCGGGATTCGTATTTGAACGTAGCTAACGATTACTTCAACCTCCTTCGATAAACGATCGAGCTATGTCTCAACTACATTTTACAACGAGCCATGATCGAGCTTTTACGCCTGCGACGTTTATGGTCTGACACAAGCCGGACTATATCTACTGGATGCGTTGAGATCTTTTTTTTCTAATGAATGACAATATATTTTTCATTTCAGTGAAAAAAATATAAATCGTTTAGTTTCAAAATGTAATTTTCTAATATACATAATTCTGAACAATAAAGAAATAATATTTAATTGAAACAAGCAAAATATTTATCAATATATCTTTAATCAATCTTTGAACTACTTTTTAAAATGAGATAAAAAAAATACTTATCTTAGTTTGTATCAGAATTAAAGTAACTACTGTTTCGAAAATATTATGTTTAATTTAAATAATTAGCTATTTATAATAATGTAAAAAATAAAAATGCATTATAATTTTATTTTAATAATTACTATTTTTTTACTACAAATTTCTTTTTCATTGTATATGTATGTATTTATATACATTAATTATAATATATATATATATATATATATATACATAATATATATTATAATTAATATACATATTAGTAATATATCTTTTTTATACATATGCATATATATATATTAAGAGTTTGCATATATGAAATTATTTACATACAAGTCAGAACATGTATTCTATTTTATAAATAAAATTTAAATACTTTGATCTTTAAATACTGAATACTTTACAAATAAATCAATAAATCAATTATATTAAATGTCTACAAACACAAGTATTGCTACGTTTTTATTTATCGTTTTACAGAATTTCATTTCCTGCGCGATGAATTCTGTACTATACATATACGATGCGGTAAAATCAAACAGGACAATTCTAACAAAATAATCGTGATAAAGCAACGAATTTAATTACAAGCTTTCGAGATCTATGTTCGCATTGGAAACATTACTGCTCCGTTTTCGGTTGTAATTTCGAACTAAAATAAAACTAAAAATAAAAAACTAAAAATAAAAAGCTCAACGCATGGAAATGTAAATCAGTGCAAACAATAATTATCACAATAAAAAAATATTTCTCTACTTGTCCTATATAATTCAAGCATGAATACACGAAACACGTGCGAAAACGGAAAATTACATTGCACAATCTAACAAGTTATCGTTGCCTAAATAAATACATATTATAGATCCGCATTATTGTTATTTAGAAAGCTTTTCTTAGTGGTATTTCGCAAACACCCGGTTTAGTCTACGGGTGGAATAAGCGCGCGACCTGGACCTTTGGACGATAAAGTTAATGGACTTCATTTACATTGCATAATTGCGACGAAAACGGAGCCAGCACTCAAATTATACGCAAGGACCAACGACCAGAACCAACAGCAAAGGTACCCTTTGAATATTCGGTATGCTTAAAACACTCATTTATACTGTACACGTCTGTTAAGTATACCACGGATTTGAGAATTAATTGACTACAGACGTAATGTTTAAATATATTTTTATTGCATTAAGTTATCATAAAATTTATAATAGAAAGAATAAGTTACGATTAATTAGGTATATTTTAATTTAAATATGTTTCATTTACGTTCTTTTTGTATGATTTATCATCCTATGTCTCAACAGTTTACCTTAAAATTATGTAATAAATATATTTTTATTTTTATTTGCAAAAATCTCCACAAAATCTGTAATATTAATAAATAAATAAATCGTTAAAGAACATTAAGTAAAAGTATAAAAACACTGCATTTGTTCTTTAATCTTATCAATGCAAACACTCTGCATACTAGATTTGCATATATTCAAGTAATATTTGTAATTGGATTATAGATGTAAAATAAAGTCAAATGACCTTTTTTTCATGAAATGCGTTTTTGTGAAAAATAACATATAATAAACAATAAACTCCGCTTTTGTTTTTTTTTTTAGATACATATTTTTAGATACATATTTTTAGACACATATTTAATATAATAATTGGTATTAAATTTGACATATTAATCATTTTTATTTAAATATGAAATATAGTTTGTAATTTAAAAAAAAAATGTTAATTATTTTTTAACGAAATTTATAATTTTAGTCATCCCTTAAACTTTCGAAAGTCATTATAGAAGAATCTGAAATTTCGTCCTTGTTGACATTATGTTGATATAATTTTCCTTGTTCTAAACTCCATCAGAAATATTATAGTTTCTTTGTTAGATGTTGGTGTTACCTTGAAGAGCAATAAATTATTGTAAACTGTGCAATTTTAAATGTGCAATATATAATATAAAAACAGATAAATAGAAAATACGTTTTTTTTTATGTCTTTTCCTATTTATTAAAAAATCGGTATTCTTACATCTCTAGAATAGACTGCGTTTAGAATTATAATAATAATAATTATTATATATATATATATTAAAAAAGTCCGAATATATATATTCGGACTTTTTTGCCACAAAAACGATAAGTGAAAGAAAAGTGTTTTGGCTATAATTACATAGTAAAATGATTATGATTAGGAATTCTATTCTTGTAATTACTATACTACTGTAATGTTAAATAATAAAAATTTAATAATAATAATTACATTTATAGTTTCATATATTGAAAAAATATATATAGTTGGCAAAAATGATTAAAAATTTTATAAATGTTTACATAGTGCCACTATATTTTTTTAATATAGAGAACTGTAAATATAATTATTATCACTAACAGTATAATATATTATATATATATATATATTCAAATAGAACTGTTGACTTTAATTATTTTACTATGGAGTTATATTCATAAATAACAAAGAGCTTTCCTTTCAGTGTGATGATACTACTAGTGACACTTGACTAGAACATGAATATTATTTTATATAAGTTATCATATATAGATGCAAATTCAACTACCTTTCAACCTGTTTCAGCTAATATCTTCGCACAACGCATTTCGTTAAAAACATGTGATCAAGTATCGGTAAGAATTGAAGCATTAAAGATATCAATTTCATCGATCGAACAGAAAATACATTTATTTCGATGAGTGCATCATCGTGCTGAGCCAATATAGAAGTCCGCTGATATTTTTGCATGGCGAGGAAGCAATATAGATATCAAAAGCAGAAAGTTGCATAGCTTTTAGTATGTACATTTGCATAGAACATTGCCAACAAATCTGCTCCAAAAGTGAACGAACTGATGTTGAAACGTAGAAATGAATTCCACATGAAGCGAATATCTTGAAAATGATTTTGTTATCAATTCTTCAATTATTTTAATGTGGTTTTTTTCTGCATTGTTTATAGCAAGTTAGAGATTTCCGGAATACTAAATCAAGCCGGTTTCATCACGAAATCAACACCGCGAACTTACGTAGCTCCTGTACGATGTCATGATCCCTCGAACAACGAAGAAACTTCAAAAGAAGAAAACAGGTCCTCAGATGCGCTTCCTGCAGCTGGTTTCACCAACCACCATCAAGCATCTACACCACCATTACACGATTCACCGGCACTGGTTCCTTGGTTCACCGGCCCGACTGCGATAGAATGTTGAAGAGAAAAAAAGAAGATGATATCAAGGCCAAGAGTGACTAACCGATTGATTGTCTTAAGAAACACCTCCGCGACCTCATAGAAGAGAAAAGTGGCGAGCGTTGCGAAGACGCTTCGTTTCGAACGAAGCTCGGACCCTGAAGAGCCGGCGACCCGCAAGGCATGCTGTGGTCCCTCTCGTTCTTGTTCTCTCTTACTCTCTTTCTGATTTTCTTCTCTCACTCAGCGCTCTCTGCGTCTCTTCTTCCTTCTTCATGACTTCCCTTCTGCCCGAGAAGTTATAGCTCCTTGTCACACTCGAGGTGCTCACTCGAGCCCTATTTTAAGAATAGCTTTGTATTTTCTCTGTCTTGCTCTCTATTCGTTTCTGCTTCTTCGTCTTCTGCTTCATCGGCTGTGAGGAAGACGTAGCTTCGAGAGGAAAGACCAGGGATAAGGATAAATCTCGTACGTGCGAGTACGTGCATTTCCGCTCAAGCAGAAACGAAATCGCGATATGATGATAAAAGTGATTAACAAAAACATCGGCCTAATTAACAAAATAATGACAGCAGAATTGAAATTAAAAAAAGAATTCTCAACTTATCGGTGACAAACTCTTGGAAAAACGTAAGACTATAAATATTATTTGCTACTAATCGCGCACGCGCGATAAGATTTGTTAAACCTTTAATATTTCTCTGAATCCTAATTATTAATTATATTAGACATAATATCATTATTTAAATAAATTTAAATTTAATTAACAAAGAACTTTCTTGCTTTAGACTATATAGTAGTGTTACTGATTAATTTTATCAATTGTTAATTTAATTCTAATTCATATATAAAATGAAAAATTTTTATTTTATGCTTGTTCTCAAAAATCTTATATTTCTTTGATTTTTTTACATAATAATTATCAAATATTAGCTATTTATATTAGGTAATTATTTGTATTATTATCTGAAAAGAAAGATGACAAAAGATATTCTAAACGAATCTGTAGAAACACAACAATATGTAATTTCAAGCTTAATCAAACTATTCAAAGCTTATAGTTTTAATTATCAAAGCTTAAAGAGATTTCAAGTTCTCTCGATGCTGAGAGCAAATGATCTGCCTGAAGACACAATGAATCACTTGCAAAACTATAGTCATCTTTGTCTAAGAAATAAGGACAATATTGTCACAAAATCGTTTCCTGTTGGATTCTCTTTCACGTGATGATGTGGTCTCTTGTGAGAAGTCTATAGAACTTCACAAAAGCAGAAACTCCTTCTAAGAAATCGGTAGAGGAGAGTATCCCCAAACAGGATTTATATTGTTACCGTTGGAACAACGGAAGAGTAAGAACGAAGACTTAGCATGATCTGAAAGAGCTCGAAAGGTTTCACTAAGTTTCTAAGCTGATGTTAGAGTGTTGACAGATTCCAGCTTTGACCAGATTAATTGTGAAAATTCCTTTGAAACTGAGAAATTCCCTTAATCCACGATTCTTGTGGGTGAGTGCGTGCGTGCGTGCATGCGTGCGTGTGCGTGTGCGTGTGCGTGCGTGAGTGCGTATATGTGTGTGTGTGTGTGTGTGTGTGTGGGGGGGGGGGGGGGTAAAAATTTCATTTTTTGAGTTTTTTTTTTTTTTTATTTTTTTTTTTTTTTTTTCTTAGAATTTTATTTTTTAAATTTAAAAA